>MDSV01099530.1_pt1 | contig 10504 bp, 6 predicted proteins | sample 810851 | NCBI WGS metagenome assembly MDSV01 (sample SAMN05326640, study PRJNA326480) | marine metagenome | isolation source: seawater | place: Atlantic Ocean: North East | collected 2012
CATATAGTCTACAATTCTTTTCTTGTATTCTCTACTTAAGTCAATTGTTTGAAAGGGAATATTTAATTTTTGAGAAACCAATACGGCATCATAGCTATCCTCTAACCATGGACATTCATTAGATATTGTTACATCCTCATTATGCCAGTTTTTCATAAAAAGTCCGATCACTTCATATCCTTTCTTTTTTAGCAAGTGTGCGGCAACACTTGAATCTACCCCCCCTGATAATCCAACTATCACCCTTTTATTTTTCATAAACTAAAGGTACAATTTAGCTTTAAAAGTTTGAAATTTGTATTTCAACTATTTCCTTCTTTTCTGATTTAATTTCTTTTGAGCTTCAGCTGCTTCCATAGCTTTCTGAAGTCTTTGAGAAAAACCACCAACTTTTTGTGGTTTTTTCTTGTTTTCAGCTATTTGAGCTCTGATTTTATCTTCCTTAATTATAAAGTTTTTTATAACTAGCATTAATAAAATTGTTAGTGTATTAGATATAAAATAGTATAAACTTAAACCACTAGCATAATTATTAAAAAACAACAACATCATTAAGGGCATCATATAGATAATAAATTTCATATTTGGCATTCCTTCTTGCTGAGGCATTGTCTGCTGCCCTGTGGTCATTAATGTATAAACAAATATTGCAGCTGAGGCTAAAATTGGAAAAAGACTTATGTGATCACCATAAAAGGGAATAGAAAAAGGCAGTTCAAAAATTGAATCATAAGAAGAAAGGTCTTCAGCCCAGAGAAAACTTTTCTGACGAAGTTCAAAAGCTACGGGGAAAAATGAAAATAATGCATAGAAAATGGGAAGTTGTATTAATGCTGGAATACAACCAGACATTGGATTCACACCAGCCTTACTATATAAGCTCATAGTTTCTTGTTGCTTTTTAACAGCGTCATTCTTAAACTTTTTTGTAAGTTCTTCAATCTCTGGTTTTAAAGTTTTCATTTTTATTTGAGAAACATAAGACTTATAAACAACTGGAGACATGACTAATCTAACGATTATAGTCAAAACTATAATTGCAATCCCATAAGGTAAAAAAGTAGCTAACCATCCAAAAAGTGGAAGAAAGATAAATCTATTTATCCATCCAAAGATTCCCCATCCCAGGGGAACTGAAGTTTCAAGTGAGTCTCCATAAGATTTTAAAATTTGATAATCTGTTGGGCCAAAATAAAAACTCATTTTAGATAGAATATTTCCATTTTGTCTGCCTAAATTAAAAGCACTATAAAGTTTTTTGGTAAATCTACTATCTAATTTATCATCTATGGTTAAATCATTTGATTTAAATGAAACTTCATCAATTATCTTCTCAGGTATCAAAATAGAACTAAAGAAATGCTGTCTGTACGATATCCATCTAATGTCTTTTTCAATATCATCGTCTTCTCCAGACAGAGACAAATTATCTACTTTATCTTCTTCGTAAGCATATGTAAGCTGAGTATATCTACTTTCATAATCAATACTTTTTGAATTTCGAAATAAATCTGTTCCCCATTCAAAAATAATATTATCAGAAGACAAAATATCTTCTAAACCCTCTGATCTAATTTCAAAATCAAATTTATAACCCTCATTCGGTAGTGTATATTTAAACTCTAAAAATTGATTTTTAGAAATATTTGCCCTCAAGATTAGTGATTGACTTTTATCATTATTTTCTGTTTTGGATGAATTAAAATAAATATTTTTGGTTTCTATTAATAAGCCAAGTCTAGTTTTAATCACCGTATTAATTAAATGATTGTTTTCTGAAATAAGATTTAGTGGTTGATCAATATGATTAGAAAATTGTTTCAGGTTTACAAGACTAAGATTGGCACCTTTAGAGGAGACAATAATTTTTAAATTTTTGTTTTCTAAGTTTAATTTCTCTACTTCTTTAACTTCTAACCAAGAAGAAAAAGCACCATAAGTTTCGCTTACATTGTTCTCCTGGTAAGTAGCTGAACCACTATATTTTGGTCTTTGAGAATCTTTGTCATTAGAAGTAAATTCTGTTTCTAAAGATTTATTTGTATTAGATTCAACAGATTGAATATTTTGAGTGCTTACACTTTCATTTCGAAAAAGCATCCAAGTTAAAATCATTGCAATCAATATAACGCCTATAAATTTATATGGATCAAATTTTTCTTCTTCCATTTTATTATTTTGTTTTAGAATATTTTAATGCTGCTGCAACAAAAGAAACAAACAACGGGTGAGGTTCAGATACTGTGCTTTTATACTCAGGATGAAACTGAACTCCAACAAACCAAGGATGATCTTGATTTTCAACTATTTCGATTAAACCTGTTTGAGGGTTAATTCCACTGGCTTTAAAAGTTTTTGAAAACATAATACTATTATATTTTTCGTTAAACTCATAGCGATGACGGTGTCGTTCATTTATACGAGTTTTTTTATAAATATTTCTGACTAGACTATCTGAAGTTAAAGAGCATTCCCATGAGCCAAGCCTCATAGTTCCTCCTTTATTTTTAATTTTTTTTTGAGTTTCCATTAAATCAATTACAGGATTACTTGTATTGGATGTCATTTCAGTTGAATTTGCATCTTTTAGGCCTAGAATATTTCTAGAATATTCTATTACAGCCATTTGCATTCCTAAGCATATACCAAAAAATGGAATTTTATTTACTCTAACATATTCAACTGCTTTAATTTTACCTTCTATTCCTCTTTCGCCAAATCCTGGTGCCACAAGAACACCATCAAGATCTTTAAATATATTCATGTTTTCATCCTCTAAAATAAATTCAGAATGAATTGAAACAACTTCAACTTCAACTTCATTTGTAGCACCTGCATGAATAAATGACTCAATTATTGATTTATATGAGTCTTGAAGTTCTACATATTTTCCTACCAAACCTATTCTAATTTTACTTTTAGGATTTTTATATTTTGTTAAAAACTCATTCCATTGTTTAAGGTTAGCTTTCTGTTTAGGTAATAATTCTAATCTTTCAATTACAACTTTATCTAAACCTTCATCTTGCATTTTTAATGGTACATCATAAATTGTATCAACATCAATAGATTGAATAACTGCTTCGAATTTAACATTACAAAACAAGGCTAATTTTTTTCTTAAATCATCTGATAATTCATGTTCTGTTCTACAAACTAAAACATCGGCTTTAATTCCACTTTCCATCAATGTTTTAACAGAATGTTGAGTAGGTTTTGTTTTTAATTCTCCAGCTGCAGATAAATATGGAATTAGAGTTAAATGAATAGTAATTGCGTTATTTTCTCCTTGTTCATAGATTAATTGTCTAACAGCTTCAATATATGGAAGAGATTCAATATCCCCAACCGTCCCACCTATTTCAGTTATAATAATATCGTAATCCTCAGTATTTCCAAGCAATAATATTCTTTCTTTAATTTCATTTGTAATGTGAGGAACTACTTGAACAGTTTTTCCTAAAAACTCTCCTTTTCGTTCCTTTTGAATTACACTTTGATATATTCGTCCTGTAGTAACATTATTAGCTTGAGAAGTTTTAACGTTAAGAAAACGTTCGTAATGACCTAAATCCAAATCTGTTTCAGCACCATCATCAGTAACATAGCATTCTCCATGCTCATATGGATTTAGGGTACCAGGATCTACGTTTAGATATGGATCAAACTTCTGAATTGTAACTCTAAAATTTTGAGATTGAAGTAATTTAGCTAATGATGCTGCAATAATTCCTTTTCCAAGTGAAGAAGTAACTCCTCCGGTAACGAAAATGTATTTTGTTTGTGACATAATGTCTAAATCTTTATTTACCGGGCTCAAATTTACAAAATCTCAATGAGCTTGTAAATTAAATCTTGTTATTTATTTATTTCAATAACATCATAAATATGATGTTTTAGTAGAAAATATGCATTATTTATATATGCATCTTGATTGACTGGCACATAATTAAACTTATAATTTAGATACTCAGTTTCCCCAATTTTTATGCTAGAAAATAAATCTCCCTGAGTTGATATTCTTAAAATCAAATCATAGATAAGGTCAAAACCTTTGAAAGCTGTCTTATTAGGTGGCATTCCAAAACGATTAATAAATTTATCTATAAAGTCAGGATAATCTGAATTTCTGGGGAAATAATCAGACATATATGTAAAATCTAAATCGCTAAATAATGAATTTGACAGATTTATATCTTCATAAGATGAACCATGATACGTAGTATATAATTTTATTTTTTTTTCATCACTAAGTTGTGAGCGTATTTGTGAGCTAGCACTAGAAATCAAAGAAAATTTGTCTGTTTCTAAAATAATTTTATTTGGGAGAGTGTCAACAATTAAAGAATCTACTAGTTCAGGTAGAAGAAAATCTCCAAATTCAGGTCTGAGTTTAATTGAATTTGGAAATAAAGATAATAGGTCTTTTTCAGTTTTTCTGTTTATTGAATCTGAGACAATAATTATATTATCATTTTCATTAATTGATTTTTTTAAATAATTTTTCATTTTGTCTTGTATAAATGATTTTGGAGTTATACTCTGATATACTCCTTTTCTCATTTTAACTGGGTTTGATGATAATGGGTTAACCTTTGGAACATTCTCAAATTTTTTAATTGAAGTAAGGTAGTTAAAGTTTTTTGGTAACATTGGTCCAACAATAACATCAATATCGTCATTATTTAGATTATTAATTTGATTTTGTATTTCATTAGTTTTATTTTGAGTATCAAATACTTTTACATCAATTTTAATTCCAAGATCTTTTGCTTTTTCCATTGCTAAAATTGAACCTGAATAAAAATCTAAAGCAATTGAAGTGAGGGTTCTTCTTTTTAAATAGCGTTCGGTTTTGTTAAGTGAATCAAATTCAATTGATGATGATTTAAAAGGAAGAAAATAAACAATTTTAATTTGATTTTTTTTTAAAATTGAATCTTCAAGATTTATTTTTTCTGTTAAAAGACCATCATCTAAATTAAGCTGTTGAGATATAAGCATTGGAAGTTTTAGTACCATTCCAGCACGAAGACCACCTTCTAATATTGATGGGTTTAGTGAATCTATTATTGTTTTATTAATTCCGGTCTTAACTTTTATTCTATAGTAACCTTCTTTTGGTTTTATCTTGTAATAGTAAAAATCCGAATCAATTTTATTTTTTTGTTTGTCATTTTGATTTGGTAAAATAATCTCCTGATTATATCTCAACTCGTTCTTTATTGATGGATTTAATTTTTCTAATTCATCCACAGAGATTCCGTGAGTATAAGCTATTCTCCATTTTGTATCTTTTTGTTTTACCAAATAAATAATAGTATTATCAAAATCTTTATTTTTTTCTTTGACTAGGGAGTAAACAGGAATTCTTAACTGCATTCTCTTTTTTAGACCTCTTTTTATAAGTTGTGGATTGTAATTTTGGATTTGATCGATACTTATTTCATATTTTTTTGAGAGCATATATAAGTTTTCACCCTTTTGAACTTTGTGAATGATAAATTTTTCAGGAATTATATCATCTTGAGCAACACTAAAAAAGGTTGAAAAAATTACGATTACCAGGCTAAATTTTTGTTTGAAATTCATAATTAAAATATTATTCCCATTCAATTGTTGCTGGAGGCTTGGAGCTAATATCATAAACCACCCTGTTTATACCTGGAACCTTATTTATTATTTCATTTGAAACCTTTTGCAAAAACTCATAAGGTAAGTCAACCCAGTCAGCTGTCATTCCATCTGTGGACTTCACCGCTCTTAATGCAACACATTTCTCATATGTTCTCTCATCTCCCATTACTCCGACACTATTAACTGGAAGAAGAATTGCCCCAGCTTGCCAAATATTATCATATAAATTCCATTCTTTTAATCCATCAATGTAAATTGAATCAACTTCTTGAAGAAGACTAACATTTTCTTGTGTGATTTCACCCAAAATCCTGATAGCCAATCCAGGTCCTGGAAAAGGGTGTCTTCCAAGTATTGAAGGTGCAATATTTAAACTATATCCTACCCTTCTAACCTCATCTTTAAAAAGCATTCTAAGGGGTTCAATAATTTTTAATTTCATAAAATCGGGCAAACCACCAACATTATGATGAGACTTTATTGTTGCTGAAGGACCTTTGACAGAAACTGATTCAATTACATCAGGATAAATTGTTCCCTGAGCAAGCCATTTAGCACCCTTAATTTTTTTTGCTTCCAAATCAAAAACATCAATAAAAGTATTACCAATAATTTTGCGCTTGCTTTCAGGATCTGATTCTCCTCTTAAGTTTTTTAAAAATAAATTTGAAGAATTAACTCCTTTCACATTTAATCCCATACCCTTATACTGATTTAATACAGAATCAAACTCATTTTTTCTTAAAAGACCATTATTTACAAAAACACATGTTAATTGATCTCCTATTGCTTTATCCAATAAAACTGCAGCCACAGAAGAGTCTACGCCACCTGACAAGCCAAGAATAACTTTTTCTTTACCTATCTGATCTTTAATTTTTTTAATTGTTGTGTCAACAAAGGAATCAGGGGTCCAATCTTGATCAATTTTTGAAATTTTAACAAGGAAATTCTCTAATATTTTTGATCCATCATTAGAGTGATAAACTTCTGGATGAAACTGAATACCATATGTGTTTTCATCTTCAATTTCAAAAGCAGCATTTTGAACATCAGATGTGCTTGCAATAAGTTTTGCTTTTTTAGGAAGAAATTTAATTGTATCACTATGACTCATCCATACCTGACTATATTGAGGGATATCTTTCAGTAAAAGAGATTTTTTGTTTTTAGAAATTAAGTCGGCTCTTCCATATTCTCTAATATTTGAAGGACTAACCTCACCTCCGTAAAAATGGGCTAAATATTGAGCACCATAACATATTCCTAATAGAGGTATTTTACCTTTTATAAGTGAAAGATCAATATGAGGTGGATTATTAACTCTAACCGAGAATGGAGAACCTGACAAGATTACTGCCTTATATGGGCTAAAATGCTTAGGTAAATTATTGTATGGAAATATTTCACAATATATGAATAGCTCCCTAACTCTTCTCGCTATTAATTGAGTATATTGAGAGCCAAAATCGACTATTAATACTTTATTTTGCATAGACAAAAATACAATTAATTATCAGGCCGTAAATTTTAAATTATAGTATTTTTTTACTTATTAGAATTTAAAAACAGTAAACTCTTTATTTAGTGGATTAAAATTTTTAATTAAATCTGGAATAAAATTATAACCAAATTTCATATACAAATCAAAAAAATTTTTTTTTCGTTCTTGAAGTATATTTTCAGGAAATAAGTTATCATAAATTAATTCCATTTGTTCGAGGTGTCCAATATATTTTCTCTTTTGAGCTTTTAAAAGTCTTTTTTCAAGTTTATCTATGCCTTTAAATTGTTTAGATTTTTGAGCTTTTACGGCTCCCTCGAAAGTAGAATCAGTTTTCTTGGCAATTTTTTCTAAATATTTAAATTGTGATTCAAGCTTATCCTTCAAAAATTGTAAATCAATATTAATATTTGATATTTCACTTATTTTCTTTTTTATAAAAGAATTTTTATCATTGAATAAATCAATATGATTAATATTGTATTTATTCATTTTCTTAGAAATCTTAGAAGAAATCAAAAGTGCAGAATTCCTCACAATTAATGCAGGAAAAGTGATATTTTGACTTTCAAAGAAACCTTTTAGTTGAAGCCAATATGAAATTTCTCCTGCTCCACCAATATAAGCTATGTTAGGTAGGATTACTTCTTGATAAAGTGGACGCATTAAAACATTTGGAGAAAATCGATCAGGATATTTACGTAATTCTTTTAGAATTGAGTCTTTTGTAAATGTCTTATCAGAATCACTCAATTCATATCCTTTTTTAGATTTTAGTATTCTACTTCTATTTCCATTTGAAATGTAAAAAAGATTTATTTCTCGAGGATTTACTTGAGGTTTAAATTTCTTTCCATATATACCCTTTAAGTTTTCTGTCTGTAAATCAACCTGTTTTTTACATTCATGATTTTGCAATTCCTTTTCAAAAAAAGGAATCATAGATTTCTTTAATTTTATTGAATTAGCATCTAAAACTAAAAGACCATATTCCGAAAAAAGAATATTTACAAGATGAAAAGTAGCATCTGAAAGATTTTTTTTTGATAGATATGTTTCTTCAATTGTATGTTTTATAAAATTGGAAGTTTTAGAAACTCCTAATTCATCTTCAATAAATAATTTTAAACATTCAAGATTCTCTAAACTAATTTCCCCAACAGCTCCACTTTTGGGTTGATCCCAGATTATATTTTTATCATTGAAATGAAAACTTTTTATTTCTTCAAAATCATGATCTTCAGTAGCCATCCAAAATACTGGAACATGATTCTTATTTTTATTTTTTTTGTTGAGTAAAGCTGATAGTTTAATAACACTTACAATCTTATAGATAAAATAAAGTGGGCCAGTCATCAGACTTAACTGGTGTCCTGTGGTTATTGTTACAGTATTATTTTTTGATAATAATTCAATATTTTTTTTGACATTCTTTGATATATTTATATCAAAATATTGCTCTTTAAAATGCTTTATTAAATTATCTCTATTCTTTTGAGAAAATTGATTAGACTTTGAGTTTGATAAGTTTGTTAATGATTGGAAGTTTGGAAAAGGTGAAATAGATGAAACTAGATCTTTACTTTCATTTAAATAATCTGTAATTAATTCAGAATAAATGTTTGTTTTGTCAAATGGAATTTGGTGAACTTTCATTCTAAATAATTTTTACAAAGATATTTTTTTCAATCTTATTAGACTTAATTGGTTTAAAAAGAAATTTAATCTATTTGAAAAATGAATCTACAAAAGATTTTGGATTAAATAAATTTAAATCTTCAATTCCCTCACCAATACCTATATACTTAACTGGTATTTTAAATTGATCTGAAATTCCTAAGACAACTCCACCTTTGGCAGTTCCATCTAATTTGGTCACGGCTAAAGAAGTAACTATTGTAGCTGATGAAAACTGCTTGGCTTGTTCGAAAGCATTTTGCCCTGTAGATCCATCTATTACAAGTATAACTTCATGAGGTGAGGATGAAATGACTTTATCCATTACTCTTTTTATCTTAGAAAGCTCATTCATTAAATTTACTTTATTGTGTAATCTTCCTGCCGTATCTATTATGACAACATCATAGTTTTGAGCTTTAGCTGATTTTAAAGTGTCAAATGCTACTGATGCTGGGTCACTACCCATATTTTGTTTAACTAAATTTACTTCTGCTCTTTTTGCCCAAACTTCTAGTTGATCAATTGCTCCAGCTCTAAATGTGTCAGAGGCTCCAAGCATAACTTTTTTACCTATAGACTTATATTTATGAGCAAGTTTTCCAATTGTTGTTGTTTTTCCTACCCCATTAACTCCTACAACCATAATTACATGTGGTTTGTGATCAGATAGTATATTAAAATTAGAATTAGAATGTTGTTTCAAAAGGATTCCTTCTATTTCTTCTTTCAGGATTTTATTTAGTTCGTTTGTTCCCAAAAACTTATCTCTGGAAACTCTTTTTTCAATATTTTGAATTATTTTTAATGTGGTTTCTACACCAACGTCAGATGTTATGAGCACCTCCTCTAGATCATCCAATACTTCAACATCTACCGTGCTTTTACCGACTATAGCCTTTTTTAATTTTGAGAAAAATGATTGTTTAGTTTTTTCTAAACCTTTGTCAAGACTTTTAGGTTGATTTAAATTATCAAATTGATCTTTACCTTTAATTGTAGTTAATTCCGGCTCTTCTTCAGGTTTCGTATTATACTCAGAGTCTAGTTGAACTTCAATGTCATGAATTTGACCAATTTCAGGCTCTTGTTTAAGGTTTGGTTTTTTTTCAAAACCTTCAGATATAGATTCTGGTTCTTGATGAGACTTTTTGTCGTACTTTATTTTTTTTTGAGACTCAATATCAATTATCTGTTTAAGATTATTTTTTTGTTGAGGATTAAGCTTTTTATCAGATGGAACTATTTTCTCTGAATCAGCAATATCATCAGAATTTTTTGATGATTTTATTAATTCATCATCAGAATCATTATCTGGCGATTTATCTAAAATAGATTTTTTTTTCTTTTTATCTTTAAATAAACCGGTGATTGATTTGAAAATATTCATTATGGTATAAATAAAAAAGCTACTATAAAAGTAGCTTTTTTAAAAGATTTTCAAAGGTGTAAATTGATTAATTTTTATCGTCTACATTTCCATCAATTAGTTTTTCAGTTACTTTTTTTTCTTGAGATGTTGATGATTCTTCTGCCTGAGATAAACTATTTAATAGTTCCGGATTAGTAGATTTTACAGGAATGACTTCTTGTTGAATAGGCTTATCTGCAATCCAATCCTTAACATATTTAGGATCAATAATTGTTTCAACAAAACTGTAAGAATTTGATCCTTCTTTCTTAACC
>MDSV01121098.1_pt1 | contig 10504 bp, 9 predicted proteins | sample 810851 | NCBI WGS metagenome assembly MDSV01 (sample SAMN05326640, study PRJNA326480) | marine metagenome | isolation source: seawater | place: Atlantic Ocean: North East | collected 2012
CACCCAGTGGAGAAAACCGGCACAGGTAGCAGGAGAACAGGCACAGGAGTCAGAAAGGGCAACTGTGCAGGATATCCAACCGGCGAGTTCGTTGAAGTCGGTTCAATAGGCAAGGACTACGGAAACAAGTATGATGCAGGACTAGGTAAGAAGGTCCCTATCATCTCGGTTCGATGGGGAAGGCTTGAGGTTGTAGGATGGAGAACAGTAGGCAAGAGAAGCGGACAGGGTAACAACCCAACTCAGCCGGTCACATACAGATATGCGACCACTTGCCCCGACTGCCCTAGAGGCGACTTCAAGACTTGCTGGGGGCTATGTGTGAAGGACTCAGAACTTCGCTTTGGCCTAGTCAACTCCGCACTAGGCAGAACCCCTGTGGGTATCGACCCACGCCGAGGACCTACAGAACTTCAAGACGTCACAGACGCCCTTGAGGAGTCCGGTGGAGTTGTGGTAATCTCCGAGATACCACCGGAGGGGATATGAAATTGAGTGGGGGGCTTCGGCCCCTCATTCTCTACCCCTAGAGGCTCACACAGGGCCAAGAAAAACCGTACCCTACTCATACAACCTATTCACTCAAAGAGTGGCTAGGATTGAACGCATACCCCCTAGAATTGGGATTTGGATTCTAACCCGACGGTTTAGTTTTTGATTTTCGCCAAAACTCAGCGATATACGGCGATGGTGGAAGCCCAGCACCTCACTCGATTTTTAACATTTTTTTTGAAAATTATTTTTCAGATATTTTCCACTCGCGTATCATAGAATTAAATCTATAGTTCCAAATGTATCGTTCTTCAAGTGGTAACTCACGCACATATCTAAATACGCTTGAGGGATATAGAGGAGTCCACCTATGAGGAACATCTTTATTCACAGCAGAGCATATCTCGTTCGTTGCTCGCCAATTATCAAAGAAGCCATCGGCCAATAACTGCCTCACAAGATGCTTATACATCTTCTTGCGTGGTAAAGGACCAGCCATTAGAAGCCACCCCTGTTAATTACCTTTCCGCCGACACCGGACTTAGGACGAACCAAACCTTTAGTTGCCCCTCCCATCCATTCGCCACCCTTCATAGTTTTCATAATTACAGGCATATCGGGGATTCTGTATGTGAATTGGTCTATAGCGTGTGCAAGGGCCATAACTGTATCGTTGTGTCTGCCTAAATCCACGATTAACCCGTCACGCCACGCATGAGTTTTAAGTTCGTCAAGAATAATCTCAACCATTCTTCTAGTTTCATCGTTACCATAGGGGAATGCTACCATTTCGCGCTCAAACCAAACCCTAAGCCTGTTCATTAAGCCTTGCTTCAAGGTTCTGTTGCCCACCTTACTAGGACGATAATCTACAACTGCGCCCTTCTGCTGAATAAGCGTGTTATACATCTGTTGAAAACCTACATCCTCAGCAGCAATTGCAGCGCCATAACGCTTTGCCCATTCAATGAGAACATCAGTCTGTTCTGCTGGTGGGAAGTCATTACGCCTCCACATATTTACAAAGTGAACATACCCGTCATCATCCTGTCTTAAAACAACAAGAACAGAATAATCCTGTCCGAGTCCGTGTGATGGGTCAAACCCAATCACATATCTGTTGTTATCTAACTTCTCCGGCTGTATAATAGTATCAAGGTCAAGATTTTTACGGACGAGGGTTTGCGGGTAAACCGCTGAATCGTCATCGACAACTCTGCATAAGAACTCCTGTGCAAACTCTAACTCCCCAATAGCCTTTCTCTGTTCCATCAGATAGTTTATATTCCTGTGTTCGGGCCAAAGAGGAACTGCTTTAATCTTACCCTCACTACTTTTCCATTCGTCATAGTTCTTTACGGAACTCCAAGTACCCTTTTTCCATGTATCGTTTTCAAGCATCTCAGTATGATAAAGGTCAGTCATGCTCATAGGAGTACCAACCACATAAATAGATGAGTTCGGGTCAAGCATAGGTGTAATCGCCTTTCTAAACCATTGTTGCAGAACGCGAGGATTCATTTCGTCACTATCCACTAACACATCGTCAAATGCTACACACGCAGGATGCTCACCACGAATAGCGGAACCAACAGATGTAGCCATAATCCAAGCACCGTTGGTAAAATGAATCTCTGTCTTGTTACCCTTCTTAGGGTCAAGATACTTAGATAACTGTGGATGACGCTTCATATCGTCGCGTATCTCTTGTAGCCTTCTAATTGCTGTGTCTTTACTTGCAGAAATCAACCAACAAGTAAACGGTCTATTGTTGTTCCACTTCTCAAACAAACATTGATGAAGTAGTTTTACCCTAAGAGTAGTAGATTTACTATGTCCTCTTGGGGCGATAATACAAACACGATGAACTTCTGAGCCTTTTCTGTCCCCATACATATCCATCCATTCACCAATATGGCCGCCCCATGTGTAACCTAGCCACTCATAGAAATATCTAACAGATGTTCGCGACCTTTCCATAGATAAGTCTTGTCTAAAACTCATAAAGGACGCAACTCCTTCTTATTACAATGAGGACAGACCCTCGATTCAGCCTTAGATAGCATCATACGGGGTGCTTCCCAGCCACACCAGTTACATTTAGCAGAAGTCCATTTACTCGCCATCGTGCATCACCGGGGCAAACAAACTCCCTATTAGTCCCATGTCCTTATCAATCATATACGCTGATAGACCGGCGCGGCTCATAGTATAACCGTTACGCGCATGGTATCTATCTTCGCCAGCAAGGCTTGGTAGTTGAACTACTAAGCACCCAGCCGTCTCGCGCATCTGTTGATGATGCAAATGTCCATGAAACCACAGATGATTAGTGGTCTGACCCCATTTCTCTCTCGCTTCGTGGGCCATTAGCATTGATAGTTTATTCATAACTTTCCCATCGCCGTGTGTAAAACCGATGAGATTTTTTCCGTAGGTAACATATTGTCTGATATGGGGGCTTACGATTACATTTACATCGTCGCAATCATTGTAATACGCCTCCAAGTAAAGCATTAACATAATACTTGTGTGTCTGTCGTGATTACCACCCATAAAGATAAGTTCAACATCGCTAACAGTTCGCAACAAATCAATGTGCTGTCGCGCAAGGTCGCATCCTTCCATAAGTATTTGTGCTGGGGTAGCGGCCATATCTTGTGCCGTACCCTTTGTAGTAGTTCCGATATCGTTATCTACATGGAACCAGTCAGAGCCAATACCAACAAAGAACTTATCGGGCTTACTAGGAAGCCGTGCTAACAATTCCTCAGTCTTATTCAAGACGCGCTCACGCGCCTCATCTAAATCATAGGTAGAACCTACCTCATCAATCCAACCATATTTACCAAAGTGTAGGTCTGTAGGAGAAAGAACGACAGCATATTGTTTATCAATCTTCATATTTCTGTTTTTAACAGGCGCAGATTTATGGTCAGACAGAGCCTCAAGGAAAGAGTCAGTTAGGTTTTCTCTAAGTAAAAGATATTGTTCAGCATCCTTTTCTATCTGTCTCCACTTCTTCTTCTCTGCCCTCTTTAGAATCTCCATCTTACGAATATCTAAGAACTGGTCTACCATATCGTCAAGAGTATTATTAATAACTTCTTCATCGGTAAACGGTTGCATACCATGCTTCCACTTATTTACCTTGATATACTCACTCATAATAGCAGAGGGCATTTCAAACTGACGCGACATATCATCAACGGTAAGTCCGCCGCCTATATCAGAATAAGCCTTCTTCATAGAACGGTGTTTATCACCATCAATAACAACTAGGCCATCAGTAATATCTAACATCACAATATAATTATCGTTATTATTATCATAGTAAACCCTTGAAGAAGTTGTAGAAACATCTTCCACATCAAAATCTCGGAAGGTGTTACCCTTTTTTACCCATCTGTTAATGGCCTGTCGCCACGCATGAACACCACGCGCGGGTTCTATACTGTGTAAAAACTCAGCAAAATCCATTGTTGAGGTAAAGTGTCGGTCTTGTGCAAACTTTTCTATTAGTTCCGTCCCACCGGAATAATTAGCCATACCTTGCCCTTAGTCTTTTGTGTTATAACTATTGGGTAAAAAGGATATTTTTTCATTGTTTTGATAATTTACAAAAATAATAAAACGCCGTACTGCGACCAATAATTTTATTATTTCAATTTCTTCTATAGTATGTTTGGTAAAGGCCGGTCTATACCTATTACTATTATAGTTGCTCTTATAGTTACCGTAGGTAACTTCTCTATACTATAGAAAGAATTGAAGAAATAACAAACAAATCCGCAGTAAAGCGTTTAATTCTTTCAGAAAAAAGCCTAAATAATAAAAAAAATACCCCAATGGTTAAAAGACAACCTTATATCCATTATAACATGGCGGAGAGGAGACGATGGAACTTATTTCGTTCCAGAGCGAAAGAAGAAGTGAAAAACCCAATCATTGAAAGGATGGGGATGATGACTGAACCGTTTTCAGCGGTTGCCGGAATACCGGATATGGTGAGAAACACCGAGAACTTGCGAAGTGATAGTAATTTCGATAATGAGTTTGACCTATTCGACAATATGCTTAAGTTAGACCCCGAACTCAATGGTGCTGTTCGTGCGGTATCACTTACTGCTAACAATTACAGTATTAACTACTCACGCGGTAAAAACGCGGCTATACGAAACGCAATAAGAGAATTAGTTGAGGAAACCATTGATTTTGACGATATTATGATTAATGCTATGCGTAATCTAATGGTTTACGGTAACGATATCAATAAAATAGTAGGTAAAGAGGGTGTTGGCGTAACTAACATACAAAACCTACCAGTAAAGCAGATAACCATTGTCGATGAGCGTGGTGGCCTTGCTTCTTATTTCGTAGCCGATGAAGATAACCCTATTATCAAGCCCGTCACATACATGGTGCGCGAGGCTACTTCATACGAGCGCGCAATACCTGCGCGTGAAATCATGCACATACGAATAGACTACCGAAGTAATTGGTTTACGGACAACAAATCCCGAAAAACCTACGGTGTGTGGGGTGCGTCAAGGTTTACTTCACTAAAACAGCCTATACGAATGAAGTATAACTCGATGAACAATCGTATTAGTCTTGAAGACTCTATGACTAAACAGTTTATCACTATCGACAAGTCTGCTATAGAGCATATTCAAGACCCAGCAGAGCAAAACCAAAGACTACAACATATTATGGACGAGGTAATCTCTCTCTTTGAGGGTCTAAGGGGCGACCAAATCCCAGTTTTACCTCATTATGTAGAATTACATCATGTAGATGTGGGTAATAGCGTTCCTAACAATACAGACTTCCTAGATGCAATCAACGGCGATATTGCCGCTGTTCTTCAAGTCCCAAGAGTTGCTGCGGGCCAAGAGCGAGGCTCAACCTTCGCCGCAACATACAATGCTAACCTATGGGCCGTACAGGCAATTTCAAGAATGCACCGTATTCTCGGTGAGTCTGCTACTAAGATGTTTATGACTCATCTTGACCTTCTCGGTATCGAATATCGAAAGCAAGACTTACCAACAATCAAGTTTGAGGCTATGGATAGCGAAACACCATTAAATGTGATGCAACGCGCTACTATGGGCTACAACGCTGGTGTCTTAACACTTAACCAAACTCTTGACTTACTAAACCTACCAACTATAGGGAAGGAAGGCGAAGAAAGGATTTCCCAAAGCAGCAACACCGGAGAACTACCAAGAGAAAACTCACAGCCCGGTGCAGAGGGGGTCAACGAATGAACTATCAAGACTTATTTATCATCTTTTTTTGCCTTCTAGTAGTATTTTCTATTCTAATGCACATTGAAAGGTTGATAAATCACGCCCCTGCTGATAAGTCTATGAGTAGAATGAAAATGGGTAGCCCAAACGAAACTTTGATGCTTACCTTCGGTATGGGTGTTGTTATGGCTTGGGTAGTTATAGCAGCCACCGCATCTTATTTTAGTATCGTTGAGCAAAGGGAAATATCCGACTCACAACTTACAGTTATAGGTCTATTAGGAGGTCCTGCACTTCTTATTATTACCAGCGTCTTAGATTTGTTTAAGGGCAAAGAAAGCGCTAAAATCGCAGTATTGCCCGATAGACTAAGTGCTGATGTTGCTTCTACAGAAGCAGTTGATACGCATACTAGGATGCTTGAGGAATATAAACTAAAGCATGACTTAGAGATGGAAAAAATGCAAAAACAACACAGCCTAGATATGGAAGCGTTTAAGGTTACAAAGGGTAAGGGCGAGTAATTATGGCTCTCAGAATTAGTCTTGATACAGGAATTGGGGTATCATTTGATACTGCACACACAGTAATACGAGAGTTTACAATGAATAAAGAAGTAGCAGAAGATGGTACTAAGTCCTTTACAGTAACCTATAGTGGTTTAGTTTATGTGGATGCCTCAAAATATACCGCTGGTAAATCACCTGTAAGTGGGTTTAATTATCAATTTTCTCTTGATGTAACAGATGAGGCAGACCAACACAACCTACTAAAACAATGTTATATTAATCTAAAGACCCAAACTGGGTTTACTGACGGAGTTGATGTTTAATGAATCTAAGCGTTTTCTGTTCTTTCTGTACGATGGGTATATGCGCTGACTGTCCTTTATCGGATGTTGAGTGAGTATGCAATATGACGGACACCCTGCTTGGGTGTTTGTTCTGAGACTCTTTGGCGTAATAATTAACTAACGCGGTGTGTGTAACTTTGGATAGGGTAATTACATTGACGCAAGAAGAAGCGGACTCTATTATTGAAGTTATCAATCAGAGGGCGACTGAGGTTAGGCAACTAATCATCACTATAGGCTCTATCTTAGCGCTACTTATGCCCGCCGTTGAAATGGTGGGTATTCTCGACATAACCCCCTATGGGGAAGGTGATGACGAATGGATAGGAGACGCTGATTGGGAATGGGAAGACGATTTTGAGTGTGGTGACGGAACCATGATACAAGCATCCTTAGTTAATGATGGATATAGAAATTGTCGTGATGGTTCAGACGAACCCGAAGAAGAAATCGAAGAAGTTAATGGTAATAATACTGTGATATTACCCGAACGAGGATGTACGGACCCCCATGCTGAGAATTACGATGAGTATGCCGAAGAAGATGATGGGTCATGTGAATATGGCGGCGACGAACCACTTTACGGATGCACAGACCCGGATGCAGAGAACTTTGAATCTTGGGCCGAGGAAGATGATGGCTCATGCGAATATGAAGATGATGTTTCTATACCGGAAGACTGTAGACCCGAAATGTGGGAAGCCTATTATGATTACGACGACGGTAATATGACTATTAGTTGGGATGCCGACCTTACTTGCGATAATGCACCACACAATCTAACCCTAGTTTGGACCTTTTACCATAATAATACTAACGAAACAGGAAATTGGACTGGTATACAAGAAGAATATACCTACGAAACATACTACCAAGACTGGGATTATGTAAATCAAACAATAGCAGTTCCTGCCGGACATTATGATATTTACGGGACTTTTGGCTTCAATGATAACTATTATCGGGCTGTTGATTGGCTCGATGTAGTAATAGAAGTTTAATAAATCAACCCTAGTGTGGGTATGGTATGAGTTGCGACTGTAGCACAGAAGTGGCTGCTGAACCTACACCTAAAGATGGGGAAAGCCATGACGAATACATGACTCGTTGTAAAGATGCTGGATATACAGAAGAAGAATGTATGAAAGCGCACGAAGGACATGAGTTTGAGGTCGAGAGTTATTACGACGATGACGAAAAGAAGAAAAAGAAGTATGCGTCGGAAGACTGTGGCTGTGGGTGCTGTGGGGCTGAGGTAGCCTACGAAGATTGGGAAGAAACCGAAGTAAGCGCCGCAGAATATCAAGGTCGCAAAGTCACACTTAACAAACCATTCAGAACAAAGGGCGCAAACAAAAAGTTCGGTGTTTACACTAAAAACGAGAAAGGTAATGTTGTTCTTGTTAGATTTGGCGACCCAAACATGGAAATCAAAAGAGACGACCCCGCAAGGAGAAAGTCTTTCAGAAGCAGACATAACTGCGATAGTCCCGGCCCAAAGTGGAAAGCACGATACTGGTCATGCAGACAATGGCGAGGCGGAAAAAAGGTTGAAGCCGAAGAACCATGTGGTTGTAAAGACGAATCTGTCGAAGCAAAAAGGAAAGACGACCCCTGCACAGAGGGCTACGAACAATACGGCATGAAAGAAAAGAATGGTAGGCAGGTTCCTAACTGTGTACCAATTAAGAAGAAAGCCGAAGAATGTGGATATGGCGAAGAAATGATTGATGGTGAGTGTAGAAAGGTAGCCGTGACTCTTGAACTAGATATTGATGAGAGTAAGGCTATCCTTAGTGCAGATACTGGTAATACTATTATAGAGATTAGTGGTGTTGCTTTCCACGAAGGCATGAATAAGAATAAATGGGCGCTTACACCGGAAGGTGCTATCTCTGTTGTAAGACAGATGGACGGGGCAGACCTAACACTTCTTCATCCTAAAGCCGATGAAACAGGTGCTGGCTTTACGCGCAATACAGATGGCGGACTTGAAGAAGCCGTCGTTGGTACTATTGTAGGTGCTACTTTCTTTACTACGCAGGGAGGATATGAGGTTCGTTATGTTGCTCATGTTACCCGCGAGGAATTATTTGAGTCATTTGACGATGGCATTTGGATGCAGGACGGTTACGGCGTGAGTATCGGCGGTTCCGGTATTCCAGTAGAAGCATCAGAGGATGGACTGGTTTTTGGTGAAGATTTTACCTTTGACCACCTTGCTTTAGTGGTCAAACCGGCGTATGAACGCGCTTCGGTGGAAAAAGCAGAATACAAAACAATAAACAAGGAAGAAGAACTACCAACTGCTTCTTCACAAGAAATGTTTATAGGTCATTCAATATCTGAGGAGATTAAACCAACGGTGATTGCTATGACCGAAGATACAGTAACAAACGAAATAGATTATGAGGCCGAGATGGAGTCGCTTAAGGCAGACCTTGTTTTGGCTACAAGCAGAATTGCAGAATACGAAAGCGTAGAGGCCGACAGAGTAGAGGCTGAGAGGATTTCCCTTGTGGAGAAGGCTACCGAACTAGGTATGTCCGGCCACGATGACCTCAAAGCAGAGACTCTTTCAACTCTTATCGCATCTTGGGAGGAGGCTCACCCAGAGCCTGTTCCAGTCGAGATGACCCCTGTGGAATCAGAAGTAAAGCCTGTCGCAGAGACAGTCGAGGCTTCCGAAGACGCAGTAATGGTAGAAAACTACCTAAACGGTCGTGTCGTCAAGAATGACGAGAAAATATATGCAAAGGCATGGAATGCTTGGGCATCAGCATGGAACCAAACACTCGCTACCGATGAGCGCCGAAAGATGAGCGCCCCTCGCTACGCAGACCTAAAGGAGATGAACTAAGATGGTACAATATTCCGGAAACGACCCAAGACACGCAGTAGACATACAAGAGACTTTCGCAAGCAAGGGATTGCTTGTTAAGTACGACGCAAGCGGACTTCTAATGACCGCCTCTGTAACAGATACACCAATCGGTTACACGGCAGCAGAATCCTCTCGCGGAGAGGACCAAGCACTAGAAGCAGCAGGAACAGGAACTGCATCTATCCTACCTTTGGATGGATTAGTTTACCTAAAGGTTGCTAACGCAATCTCTGCACCAAAGTTCGGACTTTCAATTTACACTTCACAGACCGCTTCTGATAACGGAACTTGTGATGATGATTCATCCAACTCCGCAGTCTTTATCGGCTATTACTGTGGTGACGAAAGCGCAATCAGCGCAGGAGATATGATACCAGTTTGGTGTTAATCGTAAAACAATATGGAGATAAGAGGTGAAGAAAAATGAATCAAACACTAGAACAAATACTAAATGTAGAAGCAGCAGTAGGACCATTCGCCCCCGGCGATTCAGTCCTAGAGCAAACTCTAAGAGACTTTATTCAACTACAATCAAACACAATCGCTATCGCAACTGACCTCGTAGGAGTTCGCTCAGTTGGATGGCTCGATTTCACATGGTACACAGGAGTTATTGGAACATTCTCCTACCCATTGGACGATGTGGCCCTAACTGACCCAACCAACATTGGAACTGCTAACTACAGCACCAAGTTAGAGAAGGGACAGGGTAGAGTTACTTTCCTTGACGCAGTAAGGCTAAGAGGAGAGTCCTTTGAGAACATCGACAGGCAACAGATGGGAATTGTCCGCGCAAGAGCAGACACCATCGACAACCACATACTAACAACACTAGCAGGTGGGGCAGATAACTCAGTTGCTTGCACACAGGTCTTTGGGCACGCTTCCGCAGATGAGGAAGGCGACATTCTAAAGGCTATGGACGATATCTTCGCTAACGCAAAGGTTAGCGGTAACGAGCCACTTGCTTTGGTTCTTCCTGCTGACAAGAGGAGCGCTATCCTCAACACAACTCTTTAC
>MDSV01161360.1_pt1 | contig 10503 bp, 7 predicted proteins | sample 810851 | NCBI WGS metagenome assembly MDSV01 (sample SAMN05326640, study PRJNA326480) | marine metagenome | isolation source: seawater | place: Atlantic Ocean: North East | collected 2012
CAGTAGAACGGAAAACGTCAAGCACCGACATGGCGATGCCGAAACCCTTGCCAGATTTTCCGATCAGGGCATTTGCGGGAAGCCGCATGTCGGTGAATGCCAGCCGGGCGAGCGGGTGCGGCGCGATGACGTCGATCCGTTCCTCAACGGTCAGTCCTTCGGTATCGGCAGGTACCAGGAAGCAGGACAGGCCCTTGGCGCCTGGCCCGTCGCCCGTTCTTGCGAAGACGGTGTAGATATTGGCTATGCCGCCATTGGAGATCCAGGTTTTCTCGCCATTGACGACCCAGCCGTCACCGTCACGCGCGGCGGTCGTTGCCAGATTGGCAACGTCGGATCCGCTGGCGGGTTCCGACAGCGCAAAGCCGGCGATGGCGGTTCCTTTGGTCGTTCGCGACAGCCACTGTCTATGGTATTCATCGCCAAACAGGCTGACCGGCCCCATGCCGAGGCCTTGCATGGCGAAGGCGAAATCTGCAAGAGCGTCATGGCGGGCCAATGTCTCGCGGATGAGGCAAAGCGCGCGGACATCAAGCGCCGGCCTATCCAGATTGGCCGAATGCCGCAGCCATCCATCGGCGCCGAGCCTTGACACCAGATTGCAGCAGGTTGCGTCCACGTTGTCATGGTCGACCGGAAGGTTTGCAACGCACCAGGCGTCGAGCTCCGCCGCCAGCACACGATGCTGATCTTCCAGAAATGGCCACTCAAGAAAGCTGCGGTCCGCCATTAGTCACCCTCAAAAACAGGTTTTTCCTTTGTAACAAAAGCGCGGTAGGCGCGTCGAAAATCTTCGGTTTGCATGCATATCGCCTGCGCCTGCGCCTCATTCTCAATCGCCGTTTCCAGGCTCATTGCCCATTCCTGGTTCAGCTGCGTCTTGGTCATCATATGCGCAAAATTAGGCCCACTGGACACACGTTCTGCCAACGCGCGGGCGGCCTTGTCAATTTTGTCGGCCGGATGAACGGCGTTCCAGAAGCCCCAGAACAGCCCCTCGTCGGACTGAAGGGTTCTTCCTGTGTAAAGAAGTTCGGCGGCGCGTCCTTGACCGATAATTCGCGGCAGCATCGCGCAGGCGCCCATGTCGCATCCGGCAAGACCGACGCGAGTGAACAGGAAAGCCACTTTTGCTTCAGGGGTGGCAAGACGTATATCGGCGGCCATTGCAAGGATGGCGCCGGCGCCAACACAGATGCCATCTACGGCGGCGATGACAGGTTTGCCGCAGGCCAGCATCGCCTTGACGAGATCGCCGGTCATCCGAGTGAAGGTCAGGATCCCCTTCATGTCCATTTCCACCAGCGGCCCGATAATGTCGTGAACATCTCCGCCGGAGCAGAAATTTCCGTCATTGGAGGTTAGCACCACCACGTTAACATCATCGGCATAGGCTAGTTCGCGGAACATATTCCGAAGCTCGGCATAGCTTTCGAAGGTCAGGGGGTTTTTGCGTGCTGCCCCATGCAGGCTGACGGTGGCAATGCCGGAGTCCCATTGCCAATCGAAATGCGCAGGAGCGAAATTTCGCATCGTGTTCATTCGGGATCTCCGTAAAGTTGGTCGAGAAGGGATGAGAGCTGGTGCAGCCCATCGCTGTCCAGTTCCGTAAACATCGTGTCTATCCATCTTTCATGGGCGCGGGCCATCACCGCGAACCTATCGATGCCAAGATGTGTGAGACGAACAGTGGTCGCCCGCTTGTCATGACTGTCCACCCGGCGCGTGACTAGCCCCTCATGGATCAGGCTGTCGACAATGCCAGTCACATTGCCGTTAGAGACCTTGAGATGAGCCGAAAGATGGCTCATACGGAGCCCGTCGCGATAGCGATCTAGAGTGGCCATCACGTCGAAGCGTGGCAGGGTGGTGTCGAATTCGGCGCGGAGTGAACCGCGAAGCCGTCCCAGTATCTCGCGGTTCCTGTCAAGCAGTCTGAGCCAGACCCGCAGCCTCTGCTTCGAAAGCGGAACCGCCATCCCGGCATCGGCGCCCTCAGGCTCTGCAACACCTTGAGACAGTGTCATCTTTCGCCACCATTTATGGCGATTGTCTGCCCATTGACTGCATCCGTTCCCGGTCCACACAGCCACAGCGCCGCCTTGCTAACTTCCGCTGGCGCAATCAGTCGTCCAAGCGGGCTCATTCCTGCCAGGATATCCGCGGCCTGTTGCCGACTTTTATCGGTCCTGCCGACGATGTTGTCGATTGTGCGGTCCGTCATCTCGGTATCGAGATAACCCGGGCAAAGGGCATTGGCGGTAATGCCGCTGCCAGCGAGCTCCGCCGCTGCAGACTTTACGAGGCCGTTCACGCCGTGTTTTGAGGCGCTGTAAGCGCCGGCATATTTGTGCCCCGAAAGGCCGGTAGTCGAAGAGATGGCGATAAGGCGGCCCCATTGCGCTTTCGTATCCTGAAGCCGCTTCAGTCCGGCCCGGAAGGTCAGAAAGCAGCCTGTCAGGTTGACCGCCATGATCTGGTGCCACATTTCACTGGATGTTCGGTGCAGTGGCGCACTTTCGGCAATGCCGGCATTGGCGATCAGGATCTCGACCGGGCCAATTGCATCAAACATGGCTTCAGTGCCATCCTCGTCGGTCACGTCGAGCTGATGCGCCATAATGTTCTTGTTCACAGATGCGAGTTCGTTAAGCGGCTCACGGCGACGTCCACAGACATGGACCTCGGCACCGGTGTCAGCGAACTCGACCGCCAGAACGCGGCCAAGTCCGCTACCACCGCCCGTGACAAGAACCTTTCTGTGCGACAGATCCACATTGCCCTCCCCATTCTCGGTCTTCATTCCATCTCCGTCCAATTGGCTCGCCCCGGACCAAGCAGGTCAAACGCGAATGCCGAATCCTTCGCCGCGTTCCGACAGTCGTTGCAACTGGTCCCGGCCCGGAAGATAGGGGTCCGGCCAAGTTGCAGCATCGTCACCAAGCGCCGCCGCCGCATGAAGCGTCCAGTAGGGGTTGGCAAGATGTGGCCGCGCCAGACACACGAGGTCGGCCCGCCCGGCCATCAGGATGGAGTTGACATGGTCGGGCTCGTAGATGTTGCCAACCGCCATGGTCGGAATGTTGCGCTCGTTGCGAATGCGGTCTGAAAAGGGAGTCTGAAACATCCGCCCGTAAACGGGCCGCGCCTCGATGGAGGTCTGTCCCGCTGACACGTCGACGATATCGACACCGGAATTGCGGAACGCCTCCGCGATCTCGACCGCCTCGCTTCCTTCGACGCCGTTGTCGCTCGTCCAGTCGGTCGCCGAGATGCGCACCGACATCGGCTTTTCCGCGGGCCAGACAGCACGCATCGCGGCAAACACCTCGAGAGGGTAGCGAAGGCGGTTCTCCAGGCTGCCTCCATAGTCATCAGTCCGGATATTCGACAGTGGGGAAATGAAGGAGGAAATCAGGTAGCCGTGCGCAGCGTGAAGCTCAACCATGTCGAAGCCGCATCTCGCCGCCATCCGTGTCGCGGCAACGAACTGGTCGCGCACAATGTCCATGTCTTGCCGGTCCATGGCTTTTGGCATCGCGTTGCCAGGTGCCCATGCAATGGCAGATGCGGACAGCAACGGCCAGTTTCCGTCCTTCAGCGGCGCGTCCATCTCCTCCCATCCCACTTGGGTCGACCCCTTGCGCCCGGCATGTCCGATCTGCATGCAGAAATTCGCATCGGTTTCGGCATGGACAAAATCTACGATCCGCTTCCAGGCTGTCTCCTGTTCTAGGGCGTAGAGACCCGGACAGCCTGGTGTGATCCGACCCTCGGCGCTGACGCAGGTCATTTCGGCATAAAGCAGACCGGCGCCGCCCTTTGCGCGTTCCCCGTAATGCACCATATGCCAGTCGGTGGGGAGGCCGTCGACGGCCTTATATTGCGCCATCGGCGAGACGACCAGCCGGTTCTTCAAATGCATGTCGCGAATCCGGTAGGGGGCGAACATCGGCGCACGATGGACACCATTGGCGCCGGCCTGCTGCTGGAACCACATTTCCGCTGATTTCAGCCACTCGGCGTCGCGCATGCGAAGGTTCTCGTGTGAGATACGCTGCGATCTTGTGAGGAGCGAATAATTCAACTGAACAGGATCGAGATGCAGATAACGCTCCACATCCTCGAACCATTCGGTTGAGTTCCGGGCGGCGGACTGCAGCCTCAGCACATCGAGCCGCCGGTCTTCCTGGTATCGCGAAAAAGCTGTTTCCAGACGGTCCTCGCTGTGTATCAGATCTGCGAGGGCAATGGCCGATTCTAGCGCCAGCTTGGTTCCCGAACCAATGGAGAAATGTGCAGTTGCCGATGAATCGCCGAGCAGAACGACATTGTGGTGGAACCAGTTCTCGCAAAGCACCCGATTGAAATTCAGCCATGCCGAGCCGCGAAGATGGCGGGCATTCGACATAAGCCCGTTGCCGTCGAGGTGTGTGGCGAAAATCCTTTCGCAGGCGGCTATACTCTCGTCCTGCGACATTGATCCGAATCCCCAGGCGTCCCAGGTCGCCTCGCTGCATTCGACGATGAAGGTCGCCGTGTCGTTGTCAAACTGGTAGGCGTGCGCCCATACCCATCCATGCTCCGTGTTCTCGAAGATGAAGGTAAAGGCGTCGTCGAATTTCTGGTTGGTGCCGAGCCATACAAACTTGCAGGCGCGGCGGTCGACTTCGGGTTTGAAATGCTCCTCAAAATGGGCGCGTGTCCGCGAATTTACTCCGTCGGCCGCGACAACAAGGTCATGCTGGTTACATAGTGCCTCGATATCATCGATTTCTGTCTCGAATTCCAGCTTCACGCCGAGCGCGACAGCGCGTTCCTGAAGAAGCTCTAGTAATTTTCGACGGCCGATGCCGCAAAAACCGTGGCCTGACGACACAAGCCGTTCGCCCCGATGCACAAGCGCGATATCGTCCCAATAGGCAAAAAATTTCTGGATGGCTTCAGCGCTGACCGGATCATTGTTCTTCAGGTTCGCTAGTGTCTCGTCGGACAGCACCACACCCCATCCGAACGTGTCATCGGCGCGATTGCGCTCAATCACGGTTATGTCGTGTGACGCGTCACGCAATTTCATGCTTATCGCAAAATAGAGGCCCGCTGGGCCACCCCCGAGACAGGCGATTTTCATCGACATATTTGAATACCATATGCGCCATAGTGGATGGCAGCAGTTATCCGCGGTTGAAAGAGGCGGAAGAGCACTCCGCTATTAATTAAACATTTTAAGCTTAAAACATTTTCCTTGAATTAGCTACATCCGTGATTACTCTCGATCGCTAATAAAGATACTTAGGAAAATTTACGTCAGGACCTATGAAACTTTTCCGCCAGTCGCAGGATATTACCTTTCGGCAGTGCGATCCGGCTGGGATCGTCTTCTATCCACGGTATTTCGAGATGATGAATGATGCGATTGAGCGGTTCTTCAGCGATATCGTGGCATGGCCCTTCCAGCAGATGCATGGAACCGATAGGCGCGGTGTTCCCGCAGTTTCGGCGAACATGGAATTCATGATGCCTGCTCGTCTAGGAGACCGGCTTGAGTGGCATCTTTCCGTCGATTGGCTTGGGAAATCAAGCGCCACGTTTAGGCATTTGGCCTATCTAAATAAGACCGCTGTTGTGTCCGGGTGCACGACGGTCGTGCACACTGATCTTGATCGGATGAAGTCTTTGCCCTGGACGGCTGAGGTAAAGTCCGTCCTGTCGGACTATTGCCATGCCGAAGGAGGTAGATGAGATGCCGTTGATTTCCGTGCAGCCGAAGGGATGGGCGCCGCCAAAGGGCTACGCGAACGGCATGGTCGGCGAGGGACGCATTCTGTGCGTCGGCGGTCAGATCGGCTGGACTGCGGAAAAGATTTTCGAGACCGACGATTTCATTGGCCAGATGAAGCAGGCGCTTCGCAATGTCGTGGCCGTCGTGGAAGCGGCGGGAGGCGGGGTTGAGGATATCGCCCGCCTGACATGGTTTGTTACCGACAAGGAGACGTATCTGGCCAACCAGCGCGATGTTGGCGCGGCTTATCGCGAGGTCATGGGGTACCATTTTCCGGCGATGACGATGGTCGTTGTGAGCGCTCTGGTCGAGGATCGTGCGCTGGTTGAGATCGAGGCGACCGCTGTGCTGTCTGCGTAGGCCGGAATCGACGTCTGACGTTTGCATATCAAAGGGGGGCCAAGGCATGCATAGATCGGCACATACTGACAGTTTCGCCCGCGATAACCTGCCGCCACAGGACGCATGGCCAGACATTGACCTCTCGCATTGCGACTATGGGGCTCAGTTGAACGCCGCGGTCGAACTTACCGACGAGATGGTTGCGAAGGGCTTTGGCGATCACGTGGCGCTGATCGGCAATGGGCGCCGCCGGACTTACAAGGAACTCACCGATTGGACCAACCGCCTGGCGCATGCGCTTGTCGATGATCTCAAGGTCGAACCTGGAAACCGTGTCCTTATCCGGTCAGCCAACAATCCGGCAATGGTGGCCTGCTGGCTCGCGGCGACGAAAGTTGGTGCGGTTGTGGTTAATACTATGCCCCTGCTGCGTGCCGGCGAACTTCTGAAATATGTCGAAAAGGCTGAAATCACCCATGCCCTGTGCGACACGAGGCTCATGGATGAAATGACCTCCTGCGCTAAACAGAGCAAATGGCTGAAGACCGTCGTTGGGTTTGACGGTACGGCGAACCACGATGCTGAGCTCGACCGCCTCGCTCTGGACAAGCCCGTTAGTCTGAAGGCGGTGCTGACGGCGTCGGATGATGTCGCCTTAATCGGGTTCACCTCCGGCTCGACGGGAGAACCCAAGGGCACGATGCATTTTCACCGAGACCTGATGATCATCGCCGACGGATATGCCGACGAAGTGCTCGGTGTAACGCCCGATGATGTCTTCATCGGCTCGCCGCCCCTTGCCTTCACCTTCGGTCTCGGCGGCCTAGCTGTCTTTCCCCTTCGTTTCGGGGCCGCTGCGATACTGCTCGAGACCGCTACGCCGCCCAATCTCATCGAGATGATCGAGCAGTATCGGGCGACAGTCTGTTTCACTGCGCCAACCGCCTATCGCGTAATGCTGGCGGCGATGGAGGATGGCGCCGACCTGTCGTCGCTGCGCGCCGCGGTGTCTGCCGGCGAAACGCTGCCGGCGCCGGTCTATGACGAATGGATGGCGAAAACCGGCAAGCCTATGCTTGACGGGATCGGGGCGACGGAACTGCTTCATATCTTCATCACCAACCGGTTCGACGACCACGCGCCATCCAGCACCGGCCGGCCGGTAGCCGGCTATGAGGCGAAGGTCATCGGCCCTGACGGGTCCGATCTTGGCGCCGGTGAAGTCGGACGACTTGCAGTGCGTGGGCCGACCGGTTGCCGATACCTCAGGGGCGAGCGGCAGGGCGAATATGTAAAGGACGGATGGAACATCACTGGCGACAGTTTTGTCTGTGATGAAGCTGGATATTTCCACTTTGCCGCTCGTAACGACGACATGATCATTTCGTCCGGTTACAATATAGCAGGGCCAGAAGTTGAGGCGGCGCTGCTGTCGCATGACGCTGTCGCCGAATGTGCAGTTATCGGCGTTTCAGATGAGGAGCGCGGCGCCATTGTCGAGGCGCATGTTGTGGTTCGAGAAGGCCATGAACAGGGCGAAGGGCTTGCCAAGACCCTTCAGGACCACGTCAAGGCCACCATCGCGCCGCACAAATATCCTCGATCGATTATCTTCACAAACGCCCTTCCAAAGACTGAGACCGGAAAAATCCAGCGGTTCCGGCTGAAGAAGCAGGGTGCCTGAAAGGTGAACGACACCATACGTGCGCTCAAGATAGACATCATTGGCGCTGGTCCCGGTGGATTGTACACGGCGATTCTGGCGCGCCGGCATCTTCCGGAGGCCAAGGTGCGCGTGATCGAGCGGAACGCACGCGGAGCGACGTTCGGTTTCGGCGTGGTGTTTTCTGACCAGGCGCTGGATTTCCTCGCGGATGACGACCTTGAAATCTACCACCTTCTGATACCTCATCTGGAATCCTGGAAAAATATGAGACTGAACCTTCCGACAGGGCAGGTGACGCTTGATGGCGTTGGGTTCAGTGCCATCGGCAGGCTGCAGTTGCTCGAGATACTGGAAGCGCGCGCTGCTGATCTGGGTGTACGCATTGAGTATGGGAGGGAGGTGTCTGACCCCAATGGGCTTGATGCCGATCTGTTGGTGGGAGCTGATGGCCTGAATTCGCTTGTGCGTCGGCAGGATGAAACAGCCTTTGGCGTCACCTCGACGCACTTCACCAACAACTTCGCCTGGTTTGGCGCCGACCGAGCCTTTGACATGCTGACCCAGACCTTCATCGAAACCGATCACGGTCCGATGAACGCGCATCATTACCGCTACACCGCCGACAGAAGCACCTTCATTGTCGAATGTGCTCCCGACACATGGCGGGCGCACGGGTTCGACAGCATGACCGAAGCGCAGAGCGCCACCCACTGTGAAACCCTGTTTGGAAAAGTTCTCGATGGCGCCAGGCTGATCACTAACCGGTCTGAATGGCGCGTCTTTCCGCGTCTCTGGTGCGAGAACTGGGTGTCCGGGAACCGCGTGCTGATCGGAGATGCGGCGCACAGCTCGCATTTTTCGATCGGATCCGGCACGCGTCTTGCCATGGAGGACGCCATTGCCTTGGTACGCGCGCTTGCCGCGCATGTGAGCATTCCGGCGGCTCTTGAGGCATATAAGTCGGCGCGGCAACCGATAGCGCGCAAGATCATCGATGCTGCCAACACCTCGGCACACTGGTATGATGATTTTGGTGCGCATATGAAATCGCCGCCGCTGGATTTCGCCTATGGGTATTTGACGCGGTCTGGCCGGATGGATGCGGCCCGCGCCAGACTCGTGGCCCCAGGTTTCATGGCTGAATACGATGAGGCTGTCCTCGCATCCATTGCCGACCCGGTCGACCAGGTGACCGAAACCTCCAAGGCCGTTGGATTCTTGCGATCCGACCACGCCAATTGTTCTACGGTCCTGTGGGACAATCTTGAACGCAATCCTGACAAGCTTGCGGTGACTGGGCCGGCTGGAAGCCTTACCTATGCCCAGCTTGTTGCGGCGGCGGCGCAATGGGGTAACGCTTTCCTGCGGTTCGGGCTACGCCGCGGAGACCGGATTCCATTCTTTCTGGACGATACGCCACACTATCCCGCTGCTTTTTTCGGTGCGGTACGCGCCGGTTTGGTGCCAGTACTGCTGAACACCCAGACCAATGCCGAGACGCTCGCATATTTTCTGGCCGATACGGAGGCGAGGCTCGTTCTCTGCGAGGCGGATCTGCGTGGTGCCTTTCCCGACGACATTGTGGCGGCGAGCGGGGTGGAGAAGATTGTTATCGTGAATGGTGGGGCTGAAGCATCGGGCCAGATTAGCGCCGAAGAGTTTCTTCAAGGCATGCCGACCGATCTCGACTGTGCCGACACAAGCGCTGGTGACATGGCTTTCTGGATGTATTCTTCGGGAACTACGGGTAGGCCGAAGGGCATCGTCCATCTTCATCACGACATGGCTTACACGCAGCATTCCTATGGCCGCCATGTGATTGGCGTTAGGACGGAAGATGTGTGTCTGTCGATACCAAAAATCTTCTTCGCCTATGGTTTTGGCAATTCATTGACGTTCCCCTTTTCGGTTGGCGGGACCACGGTCCTGCTACCTGGCCGCCCTAAGCCGGCAGCCATTTTTGAGGCTATCAGCACTTGGCGGCCGACCATCTTTTTTGGTCTTCCCACGCTGTACACAGGATTGTGCAATGCGCCCGAGGCTGCCAAAAGCAACTTGTCGTCGATCCGCCTTTCAATCTCGGCGGCTGAAACGCTGAGTAGGGATATCTACGACTCCTGGAAAGCCATTGCTGGCCATGGCCCGACCGAAGGGCTTGGCTCGACCGAAATGCTCCACATCTACCTTTCCAACACGCCCGACGACCACCGGATTGGCGCTGCTGGCGCGCCTGTGCCTGGGTACGATATCAGGCTTGAACGCCCAGATGGCAATGAGGCAGCGCCGGGCGAGGAGGGTGTTATGCTTGTTCGTGGTGATTCCTCGACCCCCTGTTACTGGCGGCGCCCTGACAAGACGGTGGAAACCATGCGGGGCGGATGGATATACACGGGTGATCGCTTTGTCGAGCGGGACGGCTATTTCTATTTTCAGGGCCGCGCTGATGATCTGGTGAAGGTGTCGGGCCAGTGGGTCTGGCCACTTGAAATCGAACGCTGTCTGAACGAGCATGAGGACGTTAAGGAGTGCGCGGTGATTGCTCACCAGCTTGCCGACCAGAGGATGACCCTGCGCGCGGTGGTGGTGCTGCGGCAGGGTGGTGCCGGTGACGCGATGAAGACGCGCGAACTTCAGGATTATGTTCGAACCGTACTGATGCCATTCAAATATCCTCGGCTCGTAGAATACGTCACCGAGCTTCCAAAGACTGGCA
>MDSV01211471.1_pt1 | contig 10503 bp, 9 predicted proteins | sample 810851 | NCBI WGS metagenome assembly MDSV01 (sample SAMN05326640, study PRJNA326480) | marine metagenome | isolation source: seawater | place: Atlantic Ocean: North East | collected 2012
AAATCTCCTCCAAATTTATTATTTTTTGCTCTCCAAAAATGATTCATTCCTACATCATAAAGAGTTGCTGCAGAAGCAAACGTTCCAATGTGACCTCCAAGCTCAGGAAATTTTTTATTTGCTCTTACTACCATAGCTGCAGAGTTCCATCTAATTAAAGATCTAATTCTTCTTTCTATATTTTGGTCACCATTAGATTTTTTTTCTTCAGTCACTGGTATCGTATTTATATATGGGGTGTTTTGTGTATAAGGAATATTTGCTCCCTCTCTATATGCTTTATTAATAAGTTCCTTAATTAAATAATGAGCTCTTTGATTACCATCTTTTTGAATTACAGCAGATAAAGACTCCAACCATTCATTAGTCTCTAAAGGATCAATGTCCCCTTTTTCAGTAACTTGAATTTTTTCATTTTTTAAAATTTTATTTTCAATTTTTTGTGGTTGAGTTTTTGGCTCTTCAATAATTTTTTCTTGGGACTTTTTTAATGAATTTTCAGCTTCTTTAATTAGACTTTCAGTGTTCTTTGGTACTTCGTCCGATGATTTAGAGGAAATTTGTGAACTTGAAACACTCAGTAATACATCACCTTTTGAAACTTTATCTCCAATTTTAATATCAATTTTTTCAACTTTACCCTCAATAGTAGATGGAATCTCAACACTTGATTTGTCACTTTCAATTGTGACTACTGGATCATTTTTTTTTATCTCTTGTCCTTCTTTTACTAATAGCTCGATTACTTCTACGTTCTCAAAATCTCCAATATCGGGAACTAGTAATTTTTCACTCATTAATTATGTTTATACATCAAAAAAATTTAATAAATTGCAAATTTTAACACATTCTCTCCAATTTTTTGACATTCTTTGTATTTAAATTAATAAAATGATGAAAAAGTTATTAAAATTACTCACTCAACCAAAAGTTAGTAATCATATAGATGCTAAATCTTGGATACAGAAGATTTTATTAGAAGAAAAATACGGAAAAATTAATTTTTAATTTCTCTCTACACATAAAGCTATACCCATTCCTCCACCAATACAAAGTGTTGCACATCCTTTTTTTAAATTTTGTCTTTTCATTTCATAAATTAATGTAACTAATATTCTAGCTCCTGATGCCCCAATTGGATGACCTAACGCAATAGCTCCACCATTAACATTAACTTTATTTTTATTAATATTTAATTCTTTTATTACAGCTAAGCTCTGAGCAGCGAATGCCTCATTAATTTCAAATAAATCAATTTCTTCTATATTCCATTTTGCTTTTCTCACAGCTTCTTTAACTGCTCCTATTGGTCCTAATCCCATCAAAGAAGGATCTATTCCAACAGACCCCCAAGATATTATTTTTGCTAATGGTTCAATTGATTTTTTTTTTGCTTGATCTAATGATGTTAAAAGTAAAGCCGCAGCTCCATCATTAATACCAGAAGAATTTCCTGCAGTAACTGTTCCATTTTTCATGAATACAGTTTTTAATTTTTCTAAATCAGATAATTTTAAGTCTGCTCTTGGATGCTCATCTCTACTAAGCATACTTCCATTTTGATTTATCCTTATTATTTCTTCATCAAATTTACTATTAATAATTGCAGTTTGTGTTTTCTTTTGAGAATTTAATGCAAATTCATCTTGTTCCTGCCTTGATATATTAAATTTTTTTGCAACATTTTCTGCTGTAACTCCCATGTGATAATTATTAAATGCATCTATTAAGCCATCATTGATCATTGTATCCAACAGTTTTTTCTCTGAAATTTTTTGGTCATCTCTATAAAAAATTGAATGTGGGGCTATAGACATATTTTCTTGACCACCACATATTACATTATTTGCATCTCCTAATTTGATTGATTGATAGCCTGAAATAACAGATCTAAGTCCTGACCCGCATACTTGATTTACTATATGACATGGTTTTGAGATTGGTATACCCGCATTAATTGAGGCTTGCCTGGCTGGATTCTGTCCACCACCAGCTGTTAACACTTGGCCCATAATAACTTCATCAATTTCATCTTTATCAAATTTAGATTTTTTTAAAATTTCTTTTATTACTAATGTTCCTAACCGGTCGGCTTTTAAATTTTTTAGTGAACCCTTATAGGTACCTATAGGTGTTCTTGCAGCGTCAACAATCACTACTTCTTTTGACCTATCACTCATAAAATTTTAAATTTAATAATTTATTTATTGTTAACATTTTTAAATCTCTTAACAAATTTTAAATAAGCTAAAATTTTAGAAAAATAGTATACGCTTTTCTCTAATTTGAACAAAAATAAATTTAATAAAGATTTAATTAAATATTTAGGTATTTTTTTTCTTAAAATTTTTATCTTTTTTTGATGAGAATTAATTTTATAATAATAATACAATTCATCGAAGGTAAAGTGAAAGTTTCTAACAAAAATTTTATTCAATTTGCCAACTACTTTTAAAGCCCCATGTTTATGAATAGCTTTTGAGTTAAATACTTGGATTACAGATTTATTATTATGTTTAATTCTTCTACACAGCTCATCATCCAAATAATAAATAAAAAAGTTAGGATCTATAGATCCTATCTTTTTTATTTCATTTACATTAAATAATACTGCTGTTGTAAGAACAGTCTCAACACAAACATCTCCCTCAATTTTTAAGGGAAATGATTTATCTCCATTTTCTGGTAGAGGACCTCCATTATAAGTTAAATTACCCTCTTCATCATAGAAAGTGGGAGATAACATAAAGCAATTAGAATATTTTTTTTTAGCTTCATACAAAAGATTAATACTTTCCTCAGTCAAATGACAATCTGCACCTAAAAAAAACATATGACTAGTTTCACAAAGATCAACCCCTTGTTGAGCGGCACTAGCAAACCCAGTATTTTTTTTATTCAAGATATACTTATAAATTTCAAAGTTTTTAGATATCTTTTTCTTTAAATAAATATCATTAGCATTATCAATTATTATTACTTTAAAATTTTTTATATTTTTTAAACAACTACTTACTATTTCATATTCTTCTTTAAAAAGAATTATCAAAATTGTTATTTCTTTTTGAAAATTTTTATCTTCAATTGTCATTCTTTTAACTTAAACAAAATATCTAAATACTTACAGTCATCTTTAATTACTTTGTTTACATGTTTATAATTGATAGTTTTACCATTTAAATTTTCAGAAACATAATCAACATAGTATTTTTCTTTATTTAAAAAATTTATCAAATATTCATAATTAAAAAAATAACAATAATTTATTTGTGGAAATACATTTAATTGCTTACAAATAAATTTCTCCTCAGAATGAGAAAAATAAAAATTAGTACCAGATAAAAAAATATATTTTGGTTTTTTTAAGAAAATGTTTCTAAATATTTCCTTATAATCTTCTAGATATTGGATAACAGAACCAAAGTAAACAAAATCAAATTCTATTGACTTCTCATTTTTAATATTTTCATAAACATAAATATCTTTAAATTTTTTCTTATCAATATATTCTTGAATCTCTAAATTGTTTTTTTTTTGATCGTGATAGTAATAAATCATATTAGAGTTATGTTTTTTTAGAAATAAATAATTATCTATAAATTGTGCTCCAAAATCTAATAATGAAAATGATGATTTATTTTGAAAAATAAATTTTAATAAAAAGGCTAAATGAGGAAATTCATTAAAAGGAGTTTTAAATTTTTCTTCTTTACTTGTCTTTAAAAAATTTTCTAAATCATTCTCTTTAAAATTAAAAGGGTAATTAATAAGTGGGAGTTTATCAAGGTTACTTTTTACAAAATAAATATTTTTTTTTCTTATAAGCTTTTTAATTAGAAAATTGGGAAATATTCTTACAATTTTAGAATTTAAAAGCTGTGTTATAAAATTATTTGATATACTCATTTTATTAATATAATTATCCAATTTGTTATGAAATTTAATGATAAAACATTTTTAAATAATTAAAATGAATTTATTAATTACAGGATGTTGTGGGCATATTGGCTCTTATATAACTGAAAATATTCACAAAATTAAAAAAATTAAAAAAACAATCATAGTAGATAATTTAGAATCCAATCGTTTTTACTCACTATTTAACATGAGTAAAAAAAAAAATATAAAATTTTTAATCAGAGATATAAGCAAAAAAGATAGTCTCAAAGGTATTAAAGATATTGATTATGTAATTCATTGTGCATCGATGACCAATGCTGAAAGAAGCTTTTCTAAAAAAAATGAAATGTATAGAAATAATATAAATTGTCTTAAAACTATAATATCTTTTTGTAAAAAAAATAAGTCAAAACTAATTCATTTGTCATCTACTAGTGTTTATGGAAAACAAACTGAATTAGTAGATGAAACTTGTGAAAAAAAATATTTAAAACCGCAGTCTCCCTATGCTGACATTAAATTAATTGAAGAAAATATGTTAAAAAAAATGGGAAGTGCTTTAAAGTATAATACTTTTCGTTTTGGAACTATAGCTGGTGTGTCAAAAGGGATTAGATTTCATACAGCAGTAAACAAGTTTTGTTTTAATGCAGCAATTAATCAAAATATAAATGTCTACAAAACAGCGATGCATCAATATAGACCTTATTTATCATTAAGAGATGCTTTTAAAGTATTTAAATTTTCAATAGAAAAAAATTTTTTTAATAACGACATATATAATGCTTTATCTGGTAATTATACTGTAAATCAAATTTTAAATAAAATTAAAATGAATAAAAAAAATATTAAAGTTAAGTTGGTTAAAACTTTAATAATGAATCAATTGTCATATAAAGTAAGTACTCAAAAAATTAATAAAGCAGGATTAATATTAAAAAGTAAAATTGATAAAGATATAAAAGATACTCTTAACCTCTTAAAAAATTTGAATTAACAAATTATAATACAATTTTTTTTAGATTTTTTTTTTTTATAATACTCTTAAAATTTTTTATGTTTATTGAGCTGTCTTTGGGAAAGTTAATTTTTTTATAACTAATTTTTTTTAATTTTAATTTAGCAATTTTATCTGAAAATACTTTGACACTTCTTTTTTTTCCACCGATATTTAAAGTTCCTTTATGATCTAATATATAGGGTAAAATTTTAGCAATATCTTTATTAAAAATAAAACTAGTATATGCATCATATACGGCTTTCTTGTGTACAAAAGGAAAGTCAGTTATACACAATCTCAAAATTAAATAATTTTTTAAAAGTCTTACAGCACACTCTCCTCCTAATTTTGACCAAGCATAATTATTTATAGGATAAACTGGATCTGTTTCTTTATAATTTCCTTTTGTGCCTTCATAAACATAATTTGTTGAGAAATAGATTACTTTTATACTTTTTAAGAAAGCAACTTTTGCAATGTTGGAGGTGCCAATTATATTAAGATCTATACTTGAATTTATTTGGGTTTCATGAACTTTCATCGGTCTAGAGAGGCCTGCAATATGTATAATATGTGTTATTCTATTTTTTTTAACAAAACTGAGGATGTTCTCATATTTAAGAATGTTTAATACTTTTTTACTTGGATAAAAAATATTTTTTCCATTAAAAGTCTTTTTTAAGTGTTCGCAAAATCTACTTGATCCTCCAGTAACTAGAATTCTTTTTAATTTATGTGACTGAACCATTTAATATTTTTTAATTTTTTTTCTTTTTTCATAATTTCTTTTTTATGATTCCATGCAAATAAAAAAACATTCTTAAAACCTGACTTTTTGAAAAATTTATAATCATAAATTGGAATATTTGTTCCAGGAGTATACTTGCCAATTTTATCTTTTGTTGTATCAAAAATACATTTAATCATCTTGTTATTAATTTGACAGTAATTTAAAATAGTTGTGCTTTTTGAAGTTGCTCCATAACCACAAATTTGTTCTCCATTATTTATGATTTTGTTTATTTTTTTCTTAAGTTTAATCTTTGATTTCTCTATTTTTTTTTTAAAACTTTTAAATCCCTCTATTGAATTGATTTGTTCATCTTTCTCAGTCTGAAAAATTTTCCTTAATCTTTTCGATTTTTTTTTTTTTAAATTTGAGTGTCTAAGTATATATCTCATAGATCCACCATGAGTTGTTTGGGGAATTGCATCTATCAAATCAAAATTAAATTTTTTATAGAGTTTACTCACGGAATGAACAGAAAACATATAAATATGTTCATCATAAATTTGGTCGTAAGAACTTTTTTTATACATTGACCCCAAATAAGGTTCTTCAAAAATTATATATCCATTATTTGTTAATGAATTTTTTATAGTTCTAATCAAATTAACTTGATCAGGTATGTGACAAAAAACATTAGACCCAATGATTACATCGTATTTTTGAAATTTTTTTGGGAGTGACTTAATATTTTTATTATTAAAAAATTTATTAATACTATTAATTCCTTTTTTTACAGCTACAGAATGTACACTTTTTGATGGTTCAAACCCAATTGAATAATTTTGGTTAAAATTTTTTAAAAATGTACCATCATTAGAGCCAAGTTCACAAACATTAAATTTTTTTTTTTTTAATAATTTTTTTAACCACTCAGAATATTTTTTAAAATGATTAACCATAAATTTTGAGCTGGATGTGTAAAATGGATAGTTTTTGCCAAACATCTTTTCTGGTTTTGGAAAATTTACTAATTGAAATAATGAAAATTTTTTTCCAAAAATAACTTTCATATTAAATGTAAATTCTTTTTGAGATATCGATTTTTTAAATCCATTTGCAATAGGCATTTTGCCAAATTCTATATAATCTTTAACCAGTTCTTTTGATATTCTACATTTCATACTTTAAGCTTTTAAAAAAAGATCAATATTCTCAATATACTCTGACCTATCATATTTATAATTACATAGAATTAGAAGTTTAGATTTATTTTCTAAAAATAAAATTTTCGTCCATGTGTATTTAGGAATAAATAAAATTTTTTTCTTATTAGAATCTAAAGAAAAATCTTTTTTTTTGTTTTTTTTATCAACAGTTTTAATAAGAATTTTCCCTTTTACAGGAATATAAATTTGATCACATTTCTTATGCGCATGATCAGCTCTTGGGTGTTTTTTTCCACCTTCAATAAAAAAAAATCTTTTGATATTAAAATTTTCTAGTGTTGTACTATAGTATAAGGGTATAAGTGATCCTGTTTTGTCACTAAATTTTGCCAATTTTTTTGTTTTTAATTTCATTTTCTTTAACTATAGTTAATATAAATTTAACCAAGATTAGTCAAAAAAATTATTAAAATGTCGATATGAATGTAAAATTCACAGATCTATATAAATTAATTAAAGATAAAAAAAAGATATTTAAAAAAATTATCAATTTAATAAAAAATTCTAAATTTGTTGGAGGCAAGGAGGTTGAGCGTTTTGAAAAAATCTTTTGTAAATCTATTGATACCAAATATTGTGTAGCCGTTGGTAATGGAACAGATGCCCTAGAAATCTCAATAAAAGCTTTAGGTTTAAAAAAAAACTCAGAAATTATTGTTCCAACTAATACTTGGATTTCAACAGCAGAGGCAGTAGTAAATAATGGACATAAATTAGTTTTTTGTGATGTAAATTTAAAAGATTATTCAATTTGTTTGAATGACTTAAAAAAAAAAATAAACAAAAATACTAAGGCAATTATGCCTGTTCATTTATATGGAATTCCAACTAATGTCTTGGAAATAAAAAAAATAATAAAAAACAGAAATATTAAAATTGTTGAAGATTGTGCACAATCATATGGTGCAAAAATAAATAAGAAATCTGTTGGAAGTTTTGGTGATGTTGGTTGTTTTAGTTTTTTTCCAGGAAAAAATCTTGGGGCTTTTGGAGACGGTGGTGCGATAGTAACAAACTCTAAAAAAATTTATTTATACGCCAAGAGAGAAAGAAACCATGGAGCTTTATTAAAATACGATCATAAATTTTCAGGCAGAAATTCAAGATTAGATACAATACATGCTGCTGTATTGAGTTTAAAACTTAAGAATTATAGAGATGTAATATTAAAAAGAAATAAATTAGCAAATATTTATTATAAAAAATTCAAAAAATTAAAAAAACTAGAAACATTTAATCTAGATAAAAATAAGACTACTGTTTATCATCAATTTGTTATTAGAACGAATAAAAGAGATTTATTAAGAAAGTTTTTAAATAAAAATAAAATTCAAACAATGATACATTATCCTTATATGTTAAATGAGCTATCTTTTTTCAAATATAGCAAAAAACTACTAAATAGTTATAATCTTGGAAAAAAAATTTTAAGTTTACCAATTTCTGAAGAACATACAGAAAAAGAAATTAACTATGTTGCTGAGAAGGTAATTAAGTTTTTTAAAAATCATAAAATAATGATATAAATTTTACCATTGGTATTATAAAATTGAATTACTACTAAGTAAGCGCCTGTAGCTCAACTGGATAGAGCGCTTGGCTACGGACCAGGAGGTTCTGGGTTCGACTCCTAGCAGGCGCACCAATTAAGGAATTAAATATGTTAAAATGGTTATTTGAGTCTTCGCTTCAAATGTCAGTAATTTATTTCTTTACAATTATTTTTGTAATTTTATTAATCTTAACTTTTATATTATAAAAAATTATGTCTAATGAATTTCAACAAATAAGCATAAAACCAGGTTTCATGAAACATAATGGGGGAGTTATGTTTAGAAATATATCTGATACAGAATATGAATTTAAATCAATCATAAATGAATATCATTTGAATGCCGCAGGTATAACTCATGGAGGATATTTATCTGCATTAGTAGATGCAGGGGCAGGCACAGCTGCTCACAGATCTGCTGATAATGCTCCATGTGTAACAATTTCTCTAGACTTAAAATTTATAGGAGCATCAAAAGTCGGAGATGAAATAATTGGTCGTGTGAAAATTCTAAAAAAAACAAAAACATTAGTTTTTTTATTCTGCGAATTAAAAAATGATAATAAGATTATAACTTCAGCTTCTGGAGTTTGGAAAATATTAAAGACAAAACCTTAAAATTTAAATAATAGAAATTATTTTAAGTATGTTAAAGTAAGCTTAATTAAATAGTAAAATGAGAACTTTTTATCCTCCGATTCGGTCATGTTTTAGTCTATCTTTGTTCTTTAACACCAACTACATCTGGTAGATATAAATTTAAACATACTAAAAATAGAAATGACCAAAAATAAAATTACTGCTGTTCTTGGCCCAACTAATACGGGTAAAACTCATTTAGCAATTGAGACTATGCTATCTTTTGAGACTGGCATGATTGGCTTTCCTTTGAGATTACTAGCGAGGGAAGTATATGACAAAGTAATCAAAAAAATATCTTTAGAAAAAGTTGCTCTAATTACTGGTGAAGAAAAAATTATACCCAATAATGCAAAATATTTTTTATGTACTGTTGAGTCTATGCCTATTGATAAACATTTAGACTTTGTAGGAATAGATGAAATACAAATGTGTGCTGATCACGAACGAGGACACATCTTTACTGATAGATTATTAAATTTGAGGGGAAATAAGCTCACAATGTTTATGGGGTCAAATACTATAAAAAATATCATATCAAAATTAGATGATGACATAGAATTTATTAATAGAAATAGATTGTCTAAGCTTTCTTATGCTGGATACAAAAAAATTTCTAGAATTAATAGAAAAACTGCAATTATAGCATTTTCAGCTGAAGAAGTTTACGCAATAGCCGAATTAATAAGAAGACAAAAAGGTGGGGCGGCAATAGTGATGGGCTCACTAAGTCCAAAAACTCGAAATTCTCAAGTAGAACTTTATCAATCTAATGATGTAGATTTTTTAGTTGCAACTGATGCAATAGGAATGGGAATAAATATGGACCTCGATCACGTTTATTTTTCTAATTTAAGAAAATTTGACGGAAAAAAATTAAGAAAACTTAATTTATCTGAGATAGGTCAAATAGCAGGAAGAGCAGGAAGATATTTGAATGATGGCAGTTTTGGTATAACTGGTGATTGTAAAGAAATAAGTTCAGAAGAAATAGAATTATTGGAAAATCATAAATTTGAAGAAATTCAATCTCTATTTTGGAGAAATTCCAATCTAAATTTCAACAATCCCCTAACACTAATAAAATCATTAGATGAAAGACCAAAAAAAAAATGGTTGAGAAAAATACAAGAATGTGAGGATGAAAAAGCTCTCAAGTTTTTTTTAAGAGATGAAAATTTAAAAAATATTGAATTCAATAAAGATAAATTAAAGTTATTGTGGGAGTGTTGTCAAATACCTGATTTTGTAAAAAAAACTTATGGAAATCATTATGAAGTTATCTCGAATGTTTTTAAATATCTTAATAGTGAAAAAGGGAAAATTACTAATGATTATATGCGTCTCCAGCTGATGAAACTGGATAAATTGGATGGAAATGTTGATTCTTTATCAAATAGAATTGCAAATGTAAGAACTTGGTCTTATGTTTCAAATAAAAATAATTGGATAGAAA
>MDSV01218180.1_pt1 | contig 10503 bp, 7 predicted proteins | sample 810851 | NCBI WGS metagenome assembly MDSV01 (sample SAMN05326640, study PRJNA326480) | marine metagenome | isolation source: seawater | place: Atlantic Ocean: North East | collected 2012
GGTCACGGTGCCACGAATGTAATTATGAGCGGAGTTGAGTTACCAAAATTAATGCAAAATATAGAAAAGTATAATGTAACTCACCTTTTTCTTCCACCAACCGCTATATATATAATGCTGGCGCACCCTGAAGTTCGTACTTATGACTATTCTTCTTTAGAGTATTTTGTTTATGCAGCAGCTCCAATGTCTGTAGAAAAATTAAAAGAGGCGATTGATGTGTTTGGTCCAGTAATGACCCAGACTTATGGCCAAGCAGAAGCACCAATGATATGTACATTTTTTTCACGTGAAGATCATGTGAAATCTATTGAATCAAACAAAGCACATCGTTTATCTAGTTGTGGTCAACAAGGTTTACTAACCTCTGTTGAAATAATGGACGATGACGATAAGATACTTCAAGCAAATAAAAGTGGTGAAATTGTTGTTCGCGGACGTCTCGTAATGGCGGGCTATTATAATGACAAAGGTGCTACTGAGGAGGTAACTACTAGTAGTGGATGGCATCGCACAGGCGATATAGGTTTCAAAGATGAAGACGGCTATATCTATATTAGAGATCGAAAAAAAGACATGATAATTTCTGGAGGCTTTAATATTTTTCCTAGTGAAGTAGAACAAGTAATTTGGACACACCCTTCGGTACAAGATTGCGCTGTTATAGGAACACCTGATGACAAATGGGGGGAGGCCGTAACAGCTGTTGTCGAACTTAAGTCAGGAAAAATGATTAATGAATCGCAAATAATTGATATCTGTAAGCAGGAATTAGGTAGCGTTAAAGCTCCCAAGGCTGTTCATTTCTGGGATGAACTGCCTCGTAGTGCCGTAGGTAAGGTAAGAAAAAAAGATATACGAGATTATTTTTGGGAGGGTTTTGATAGGCGTATTTAAGGTTGCATAAATAAATAACGATTAGTTTCCTGAGCCAAGTGATAATATAGAGATAAAATAAATTATTTAATATATGGCACTTTAATTACTGTTTTTACTAGACATTCTAAAAGCGTAAAAGCTTAAAAGCAAAAGGCTGGCTGAAACAATATAGGCCACACTAAAACTACTTTTCTCAATTATGATTGCAAAACCGGCGGGTCCGAATACACAACCTCCAAAGATAAAAAATGTTGAGCCAGCAGTAACTCTACTAATTTGACCAGAAGGTGATTGTCGAGCAGCTTCTGCTAAAAATATGCCGTTCCAACCAGCTGCACTGGCCCCAAATATTATTCCTATCAAGAAGATTAACCCGATTGGCCAGGTTCCTGATAAAATGGAAGTCAATATAGAGGCAGTAGCAGCTAGAATTGATAGTCCTGTTAAAACTGCCAGAGGAGTAAAGTAGCGTCCTGCTATTAAACCGAATAAAATTCGGCCAAACATACCTGAAGCCTGGGCAGTTCCAAGTATCCAGCCAGCCGTGATAACCGATAGTTCAATATCATCCTGAAGGTACAACACAATAAATGTTGTTAAGCAGTACTGGGCTATTACCATTGGAATCATGCCTACAGTGAGCCAACGCAATGATGGAATAGATAGAACTAGTTTAATAGGTTTAAGAATATCAAAACGATGTTCTATATTAGGTTCTGAATATTTTTTATAATTTTTGACCCAAATTTCGACTATACAAAGAGTAACTAAGCAAGAAATAGCTATTATTAACATCGAAATTTGCCAGTTCCAATGTTGCATTAATAGTGGTGTGACAAAACCAGCTAGTACTCCCCCTAAGGCCACACTAGCTTGTCTAATGGAAAAAATTAATGGCTGTAAATGTGCCGGAGTTACCCGCGCTAATATATGAGAACTTGCTGGAGTCGAAGGGCCTAAAGCCGCTCCAACAAATGCACTGCCAATGACAACTAAAACAATTTTTCCAGTAGAAAATAAGAGTACTCCGATAATACAAGAACAGATCAATAATTGAGAAGAGCGCATAGGATTTATCGATACAACCCATGAACTAGCCAGAACTCCAACAAACATTGCCGAAATAAATACTATCATAGGTTGGGCTCCTATCCATATTGGATCCAGACCCATTTCTGGTAAAGCTTGTTTAGCTATAACAGGTGGCGCATATACAGCCCAAGATATCATTGTCTGTGTTAGAAGCAGTAGTCCGGTAGGTTCTAAGTATTCTCGTCGTCCAATATGGTTATGACTGCGCATCTGACTAAATCTTAAAGATTTAGTAGTCAGGCATTGAATAAAGTAAGACGCCGGCTTTTGCTCCTATTCTTTCTCCCTCAAGATGACTTGGTTGAGAGGCATCCCAAGGTTTCGCATCATAGCGCATTCCGCTAATACCGTCTGTTGCATTAGACATTAGCCAAACAATTGGGGCTTTAAAGAGTTCAGGTTCAATAAGAATTGGCGTTTCACTTTCTTTGCTCATTTGTCTCATTTCTTTAGCCATTCCAGGTGTTGCAGCTCCAGCGCCTGGGTTAAGAATATTAACCGTTACGCCTGTATCTTGTAGGTCCTGATGCCATATTTCAGTCGCACATTCTAATGCTGCTTTAGATGGGCCGTATGGAGAAGCGCCTCTTCGTGTCATGGTATTATACATTGTAGTTACGTTAACTATGCGTCCCCATGCTTGATCAATCATTATAGGGGCAGCACGTCTGGCTAGCCTATCTGCACCTACAAAATTTGTGGCAAATACATTCTCAATAATTTCATCTGTAGCTTCATAAAATGCAGGAAAATGTTGATGTTCAGTCCACTCTTTACGACGAAAGGCATCCGGCCATATGTAAGTAAATGTTAAGCCCGCATTATTAACTAGCCCGTGAAGACCTCCAAAAACATCATTGGTCGTCTTAATTATTTTATCACAATCTTCAGCTTGTCTAATGTCTGCTTTTAAGCAGTGAAGATGACCACTATGTTCCTTACAAGATATTTCTAATTCTTGAAAGTCATCACTAATATGAGCAGCCGCAAGAACATTTGCTCCAGCTTCAGTAAGCGCTTCCGTCATTGAACGACCTAATCCACGACCAGCACCTGTTACGATAATTGTTCTTCCGTTTAGAGCATATTCAACCATATTTATTACCTTTATTTCTATCTTTAGGTATTTTAATTATTGTTTTGCTTGTGTTTATTAGTAATCATTGATTCAATAATTACTTCAGTTTAGCCATTTTCTTACAATTTTCGTGCAATATGTTTGTTTTAATTAGCGAAAAGTACAAACTTATAGACTATTTATGTTTAAAGTTTTATATTGTAGTCGTACGATCTATAAAAAGATCCAATAATAATAGGTTTTTTCTTTCATTATTAAAGGAAAATAATCGTTAATCTTGTAGATTTTTAATTATGTTGATGGTTTAATTTTTATTAATTTAGCTGTCATAGATTTAAGGGAGGCGTAATTAATGACCCGGTTTTTAAAATCTCGTATGCGCAGTGTGATGTTGGTTGCTTTATTTGCAGCAGCATTTTCACTGATAACAACACTTTCACCAGTAGCACAAGCAAAAAACATTAAAATAGGCTTTAGTATGGCCCTAACTGGTGCACTTGCCGGAGGTGGCAAACAGGCACTAGAGGCTATGAAGATATGGCGTGACGATATCAATGCTAAAGGTGGTATGCTTGGACGACAGGTTGAACTGAAGTACTATGATGATCAAACAAACCCAAAAAATGTACCTGGCATTTATGCTAAATTGCTTGATGTTGATAAAGTTGACTTTATAGTTAGTGGTTATGGAACAAACCTAATCGCTCCAGCAATGCCTGTTGCAATCGATAGAGATGTTGTTTTCATGGGCTTGTTCGGCATGAACAATAACAAAAAGTGGAAATATGAAAAATATTTCCAAATTCTGCCCGCAGGTCCGGATCCAGCGGTAGGGTTCTCAGAAAACTGGTTTAAAGCAATTGAGACATTTAAACCCAAAACAATCGCCTTACTTTCAGCGGATGCGGAATTTGCCCGTAATCTAAAGGAAGGCGCGATTACAAATGCCAAGAGAGCAGGCTATGAAATAGTTTATAATCAGAACTATCCTCCAAAAACAGCTGATTTTACTCCAATTGTAAGAGCTGTTAATGCTAAAAAGCCAGACATATTCTATATAGCTTCATACCCAAATGGATCAGCTGGTTTGGTTAGAGCCATTGCTGAAGTTGGCACTGATGCAAAAGCAGTTGGTGGCGGAATGGTTGGATTACAGTTTTCTGGTCTAATGGCCGGTTTAGGTCCGAACCTTAATGGTATACTAAATTACGATTTCTATGTTCCAGAGCCAACCATGGCACTTTATCCAGGAGCATCTGAACTAATTGAGCGTTATCAAAATAAGGTAAAAACCGAGGGGCTAAAAACCGATGCTTTAGGTTATTATCTAGTTCCGTGGGCGTATGCTTATCTTGATATATTAGGCCAGGCTGTTAACGCAGTTGGAAAAATAGATCATGATGCGATAGCGGAATATATACATAAAACTGAATTTACTTCTGTTGTGGGTAAAGTCGCCTTTGGTGATAACGGCGAGTGGACAACTAGCAGGACGATCGTTGTTCAATATCAAAACATTAAAAACAACGATTTGAGTCAGTTTGCTCAGCCAGGTGTTCGTAAGATTATGTATCCAGCGGATATTAAAACTGGATCACCTGTAACATTCAACTCTTTACGTTAGTTACTTAATATTTTTCTAGAGGGGATAAATCTCTGATTTATTCTCTCTAGAAATAGATCTTCTTATTAACGTATATTTTAAGTGGTAAGCGAGGCGTCGTGGAGTTCACTGAATTACTACTCAATGCTATAGTGGCAGGAATATTGTTGGGAGGTTTCTTCGCGGCTTTATCTATTGGTCTTTCAATATGTTTTGGCCTACTTGATACAGTCAATATCGCTCATCCAACAATAATAGTTGGAGCTGCATTTTGTACTTTCCTTCTTAATGATCTGCTCGGAATTGATCCTATTTTAGCTGGTTTAATACTCACTCCCGTATTTTTTATACTGGGATTGGCTATATACTCAATGTACTACCAATTTTTTGAAAAACAGAGTGCGGAAGCTTTAAGAGGATTAGCCTTTTTCTTTGGTTTACTATTTATAGCAGAAGTATTAATGATCATGGCATTTGGCGTTGATCATAGACTAGTTTCTGCTCCTTACATTGGTAATTCGTTTACCACTGTATTAGCTGGAATGGAATTCTCAATTCCCTATAGATTATTGGCTGCTTTCGTGGTTGCTTCTGCTATGACGGTTGGTCTGCAGGTTTATCTATCCAAATCTTTCTTTGGAAGAGCAACGAGTGCAGTTCATCAAGATGGTATGGCGCTCTCATTAATGGGTGTTGATCCGGTAATGGTCAAAAGAATTGCTTTTGCACTAGGTTTAGCAACATGCGGGTTAGCAGGGGCACTAATGATTATAGTTATCCCGATCGAACCGGCTGTTGGTAGGTTCTTTATCGGAAATGTCTTTGCTATTGTTGTTCTTGGTGGTTTGGGGTCGATAAGTGGAACATTAGTAGCGGCGTTTATTCTTGGTATTGCAGAAAGTGTTGTGTCTACATTTTTTGGGCCATCTTGGGCTCCTGCGGTATCATTTGCCATACTTCTTGGAGTGCTGGCATTTAAACCAACTGGATTATTTGGTAGCGGGGATACACGGTGATGCGATTCAAATTTGAAATTGGATGCGTGTTAGTATTACTTGCTTGTTTTATATTCACGCAAGCAGACATTAATAGATTCTACTATTTTGCAGGTTTTGCAATATTGCAGTATGTGATGATTTCAACGGCGTGGAATATATTAGGGGGCTATGGTGGTTATATTAACTTTGGTACTGCCGGTTTTCTCGGTGTTGGATCATATGCAGCGATAGCGTTGATAGAATTTTACGGTGCTGGTATTATAGAACAGATAGTCGCTGCTGGAATAATAGCTGGATTTCTGGGTCTAGCAATTGGATTTTTTACACTTCGTTTAAAAGGTGTTTATTTTGCAATAGCCACACTGGCATTAGCCATTGTCCTGGAAACAATTGTTAATAACTGGGATTATGTTGGAGGTGCTGCGGGAGTGTCCATACTTCCTCCAAGAAAACCTGAGCTATTAGGAATCTTGATAGTTGATAGAAAAGGCGATGGAATATTTCAAAATAATAAAGAGTATTTATTCTTCTTAATGGGTGCCATGGCTGTCATGAGCGTTTGGATTGCGCGAACTATCGAGTTTGGTAAATTGGGTAGAGGACTAAATGCTATCAAAGATAATGAAGAAGCAGCTGAATGTATGGGTGTTCCTACACTCAAACTAAAATTAGTAGCTACAGTTATTAGTGGAGCTCTAATGGGCATGGCTGGGGCAATATTCCCGAGTTATGTAACTTACGTAGATCCACCTACAGCATTTAACTTAGAATTAGCGGTTAATTCACTAGCTATGCCAATGATAGGTGGTACTTTTACATGGATTGGACCTGTAGTAGGTTCTATTCTTTTAGGAACTGTACAACAAGTAGCAATTGTAACAATCTCTTCAGAGATCAATTTATTGATAATAGGTGTATTATTGATCTTCTTTGTTACGGTAGCGCCGCAAGGTATTGTTGGATGGTTTATGAAAAAAAATAAGTAGATAGGGTACTTAGATATCATGTCGGAAGCACTTCTCAAGGTTGAATCTGTAACTAAGAACTTTGGTGGGTTTACAGCATTATCAAACGTGACTACGGAAGTACTCACAGGCGAACGCTTTGGTCTTATTGGACCAAATGGTTCTGGAAAAACAACACTTATTAATTGTATTTCAGGTACTCTCGTTAATGAGGGTGGAAATATAATTTTTGATGGTCAAGAACTTGCTGGTATGAAGGCTCATCAGAGAACAGCTGCAGGCATTACACGTACTTTTCAGATACCTAGGCCATTTCATAGTATGACTATAATGGATAATCTAAGAATTCCGATAGAATTTGTTAGTGGATCTTCATCTAGTCAAAATGAAATGAAGGATCAAGCTATGGAAATACTCGAAACTATGGGTATGGCCGAAAAAGCGAACGAAGAAACCTCAGGTTTAACACAAATTGAACTTCGTAAACTTGAATTAGCAAGAGCAATTGCAGCAAAACCAAAACTACTAATATCTGATGAAGCTATGGCTGGTTTGACGGGTAATGAGGTAGATGAAGTATTGGATATTTTAATAAAATTTAATGAAGCAGGTATGACGATTATTATGATCGAACATATTATGCGAGCAGTGATGCAATTTTCTCACCGGGTTATCTGTCTTGACGCAGGTCAACTTATTGCTGAAGGAACTCCCGACGTTATTGTTAAAGATAAAGGCGTGGAAAGAGCCTATCTGGGTGTTTGATTATGGTTGAACTTGTAATAAAAGATTTAGTAGCAGGTTATGGAAATGTATCGGTATTGCATAATGTCTCAATCGATGTGCCTGAGGGAAATACTGTTGCTCTCCTCGGAACTAATGGTAATGGTAAAAGCACACTAATGAAGTGTGTAGCTGGGTTAATAAAACCAACATCTGGAACCATTAGATTAATTGATGAGGGTAATGAAATTGATTTAGCTTCATGCAGTCCTAAAGAGATAGTAAGCCATGGGATCGCAATGGTGCCGGAAGGTCGTCGTTTATTTCCATTGTTAACGGTAGAAGAAAACCTTTATTTAGGTGCATATCGTAAAGAAGCGCGTGATAAAATTGATGAATCAATGGCTTTTTGTTTTGAGTTATTTCCACGATTAGAGGAAAGACGCACACAAAAAGCTGGTAGTATGAGCGGCGGAGAACAACAGATGCTAGCTGTGGCCAGGGCCTTGATGAGCGCACCAAAAATGTTGTTAATTGACGAACCATCGGTAGGGTTAGCTCCGATACTAGTTTCCCAAATGATTGAAAAGATTGGTGAATTAAGCAGTAGTCGGGGTTTAACTATACTTATGGCTGAACAAAACTTTAATCAGGCGATAAAAATTGCTGATAGAGGATATATTATTGTTCACGGCGAAATCGCATTTGCAAGTAAGGATGCTGATGACCTTCGTGATAATGATATGGTCAAAAGTTACTATCTAGGAACTTAGTTTAAAGCTAAGTTAATTTAGAAACTACACGTCGTAGTTTTATTGCATTAATTCCCATATTCTTTCAGATGTTGCCGGCATGTCTACATGTTTGATGTCGTAATCTTTTAGGGCGTTAGTTATAGCTGAAATTACTACTGGTGGAGCAACGAGCGCACCCGCTTCACCAGCACCCTTCACGCCTAATTGATTAGTTTTACAAAGAACTTCATTTGTATCAATTTGCATTGATGGTAAATCATCTGCTCTTGGCATTGTATAATCCATGAAAGAACTAGTTATTAATTGTCCTGAATGGTCATCATATACTGTATTCTCGAGTAATGCCTGCCCAACTCCTTGAGCAACTCCACCGTGTACCTGACCTGCAACTAGCATGGGATTAATTACCCTACCAACGTCATCTACAGCGCAGTAACGAACAATATCAACTGTACCGGTTTCTTTATCAATCTCAAGTTCACAAAGGTGACAGCCGTTAGGGTAACTCCAATTTTCTATTGTGTGAGTATCAGTACCTCTTAGAGGACCGGTAAGTTCTTTTGGTAGAGTTGTTGATGTCTTAGCTTCACGGGCTATATCAAATAATGATATAGATCGATCAGTACCGATAACTCGAAATTTTCCATCATTATATTCGATATCTATAGGTGACGTTTCGAGTATTTCACCCGCAATTAACGTACCTTTCTCTATAATCTGATCGCTTGAATTTAAGGTGGCTACACTACCAATATGGCTTGTCCGAGATCCATGACTCCCACCCCCACTAGGTAGATTATCACTGTCGTTTGTTTCAATCACGACTGCTTCGAAATCCACTCCGAGCTTTTCTGAAATAAGTTGCATAAAAGATGTGTCGTGACCTTGTCCCATAGGCTGAGTACCAACGCGTACAATCACTTTATCATCTTCAATTATAACTTCGGCTGACTCGGTTGGGTTACCAGCAGTAGTTTCAATATATTGGCAAACAGCAATGCCACTTAAACGACCATTTTCTAAGGCTTCCGTCTTTCTGGTCTCGTAGTTTTTCCAGTCGGCTAGTTCTAATGTGGCATCCATATTAGATTCGAACTCTCCACTGTCATATGTTGTTCCCATTGCATTTGTGTATGGCATTTGATCAGGACGTATGAGGTTCTGTCTTCGTAATTCTATTGGATCGATATCGAGCTCGTGGGCTGCTACATCTACTAGTCGTTCCATAACATATATTGCTTCGGGTCTCCCAGCACCACGATATGGCCCTACGGGAGCAGTATTTGTCATAACACACTTAATATTCACATCAGCTGTAGGAACATCATAGATATTTGTTAATATTTTTGGACCAACTTGTGTAGGAATTGCTACTCCTGCAGAGCAGGAATATGCACCTATTGCTGCAATAGTATTTACTCTAACTGCTAAAAAATTATTTTCTGCATCCAATGCAAGTTCACAATCAGAAATATGATCCCGTCCGTGTAAGTCACTTATAAACGCTTCAGTCCGATCACTTATCCAACGTATGCTGCGTCCCAATTTTTTTGCTGCATATAATACTAGGACTTGTTCGTGGTATGCATGGGTTTTCATTCCAAAACCCCCACCAACGTCATCTACGAGAACTCTAATCATAGTCGGATCACATTTAAGAAAACTATTTGCTATCCAATCCCTCAACATATGCCGATTTTGATTGGATGAATATAAAGTATATCGACCGCTATCAGGGTCATATGATCCAATAGCACCCCTTACTTCCATTGAGTTCTGAACAACTCGGTTATTTACAAGTGAAACCTTTGCTATATGCGTTGCATTTGAAAATGCATTATCGGTTTTTTCTTTATCTCCTACTTGTGCTTGGAATAAAAAGTTTTGAGGTACTTCTTCCCACAATTGGGGAGAATCGGATGCCATTGCTTTTGATGTATCTACAACAGAAGGTAGAACCTTATACTCAATTTTAATTTTTTCCGCAGCATCTTTAGCAATTTCCAATGTTTCGGCCACGATAAACGCTACTGGATCACCTACATATCTAACCCTATCTGATGTAAGTGCAAACTGAGGTGGATAGCTTAGAGGTGATCCGTCAGGTTTTGTTAATGAAGCAAAGAATGGTGGAGGACCAGGAAATCCGCCGATTCCATCATCTGCTAGATCTTTGCCTAAATAAATTCCTAGAACACCAGGAGTTTCTAATGCTTCTGTATTGTCAATAGATATTATATCTGCGTGAGGATGAGGTGAACGTAGAACATAGCTATGGGCGGTATTTTCCGTGACTAAATCGTCGTTAAATTTTCCTTGGCCTTTTAATAAATGTGGGTCTTCTGTTCTTAGGACTGGTTGTCCAACACCATATTTGGTCATGTTGTTCATCCTCTCTAATAATTTTATA
>MDSV01245743.1_pt1 | contig 10502 bp, 7 predicted proteins | sample 810851 | NCBI WGS metagenome assembly MDSV01 (sample SAMN05326640, study PRJNA326480) | marine metagenome | isolation source: seawater | place: Atlantic Ocean: North East | collected 2012
ATAAAATTTTTTAGTGGAGTACCTGACTCACTTTTTCAGGAGTTTTGTACATTTTTAGAGAAAAATATTAAAAAAGAAAATAATATCATTTCTGCCAATGAAGGCAACGCTATTGCTATTGCAGCAGGATATCATTTAGCTACGGGTGATACGCCTTTAGTATATTTGCAAAATTCAGGCTTAGGAAATTGTTTGAATCCTCTCACTTCTCTTACTAACAAGGAAGTTTATTCGATACCAATGATACTTATGATAGGGTGGAGAGGAGAACCTGGCATTAATGATGAGCCTCAGCATTTGAAGCCTGGAAATGAAATGATAAATCAACTTGAATTATTAGATATTCCTTATTTCATATTAGATCCATCTTCAGACTATAAGAAGATCATTAATGAAACGATAGAAAAAATTAATGAAGAAAATAGCCCAGTAGCCATTGTTGTAAAAAAAAATTTTTTTAAAAAAGAAGATATCATTGAAAAGAATAATGATAAATATCAACTTTCAAGATCTGATGCGATTAAGATAATAATTGATAATATTCAGAATGATGACATTGTAATATCAACTACAGGAAAAGCATCAAGAGAATTGTATTTTTTCAGGAATAAATATGGTGATAAGGGAAAAGATTTTCTGACTGTAGGATCTATGGGGCATACCTCTTCAATTTCTGCTGGTTTAGCATTAGGGTGCAGAAAAAAAAATATTATCTGTATCGATGGTGATGGGTCTGCTTTGATGCACATGGGCTCAATGGCAATAAATGGATCATTAGATCTAAATAATTTAATATATATTATTTTAAATAATGGTTCTCATGACTCAGTAGGAGGGCATGCCACAGTAGGTTTGAAAGTCGATTTTTGTCAAATAGCAAGAGCATGTAATTTCAAATTTGTCGAAAGATGCTTTAATAAAGATAAATTAGAAGAAGCAATTAATTATTCAATTGACTATAAAGGATCTTCTATGATTGAGGTATTGATTAATAACAAAAATAATATCCCTAACCTGCCCCGCCCAGAACAAAGTCCAACTGAAAATAAAGATTCTTTTATGAAATTTATTTCTACTAAATAGGATCATTTGTAATTTTGATGAAAAAAACTTTAATAAAAAAAAATAGTAGATTTCTTTTAAAAAAATATCTAATACAATTTGGTAGTAAGAATATATTTGTAATTACAGGAAAAAAATCCTTTAAAATAAGCGGTGCAAAAGAGTACGTCATAAAGGAGCTTAGAGACTATAACCTTTCATTCTTTAGTAATTTCTCCACAAATCCAAAATTTAGTGATGCGATAAAAGGTACAAAAAAATGTATTAAAAATAATTGTGATACAATTATTGCAATTGGTGGGGGTTCAGTCATCGATATGGCAAAACTCATAAACGCATTTATTTTTAATGAAGGAAAAGAAGAAGAGTTAGCTAAGGGTAAGATAAAAGTAAGTTCTAATTCACTTAATTTGATAGCCATTCCAACAACAAGTGGAACTGGATCTGAAGAGACTCATTTTGCAGTCGTTTATATTAACAATATTAAATATTCCTTAGCTTCAAAAAAAATACTACCTAGATTATCAATTGTTGACCCTTTCTTCACAAGAAATTTAGATTCCTATAATAAAGCATCTGCTGCATTTGATGCACTGAGTCAGTCAGTTGAGTCCTTCTGGAATGTTTATGCAACTGAAAAAAGTAAAAAATATGCCGCAAGATCAATTGAATTAATATTAAAAAATATAAAAGATTATATGATTACTTCCTCTGAACATTCAAGATTTGAAATGTCAAAGGGTTCAAATTTTTCAGGAAAAGCGATAAATATAACTAAAACAACAGCTCCACATGCTATATCATATCCTATAACCACGTATTGCAATGTACCACACGGTCATGCTGTCGCGATTTCACTGGGTAAATTTTTTATTATTAATTCTGCTTTAAAGAAACACTACATAAGAAATCCTGAAATTAATTTTGACTTAAATAAACGTATGAGAGATCTATTTAAGTTATTTTCATGTAAAAGTGCAGAAGAATGCGAAAAATTTTGGTACAAACTAATGGCAGATGTTGGTTTAGAAACTAATTCAAAAAAATTAGGAATAAAGAAGAATTCAGTTCTAAAATTGATTAAAGAAAATATTAACTACGAGAGATTAAAGAATAACCCAGTAATAATTAATAATAAAATTATTGATGAATTATTCTAAATTTATATAGAAATTATGTGTGGTATTTTTGGTATAATTAATTTCAGTGAGAAGATAGTAAGCAGAAATGATTTAATGATTCTCTCCGACAATATGATTCATAGGGGTCCTGATGACTCAGGAATATTTATTAGTAATAATATAAGTATAGGCATGAGAAGATTATCTATTATTGATCTGTCTAATGGACAACAGCCGATGTATAACGAGGATAAATCTATTTGTTTAGTATTTAATGGTGAAATTTATAACTATAAAGAATTAAGAGTATCATTAAGACAAAAAGGCTATAATTTTAGAACTGAATCCGATGTAGAAGTTTTAATTTACTTATATCAAGAATATGGAAGAAAATGCATCCAAATGATAAATGGCATGTTTGCCTTTGCACTAATTGATTTAAAAAAAAACATTCTATGGGTTGCACGCGATAGACTGGGCATAAAGCCATTATTTTTTTGTAAAAAAGAGGATTCTTTTTATTTTTCATCTGAGCTTAGTGGCCTGGCTAAGGTGACTAAGAATGAAATTTCTTATACCTCAATTTTAAATTATTTAGCATGCTCTTATATTGAGGCTCCTAAATCAATATATAAAAATATTTATAAATTAATGCCTGGTGAGGAAATTATTCTTAATCTAGAAAATTATCAATTAAACAGAAATATATATTGGAAAATCGAAAATTTCGAAAATGCTGGTGGGAGCATTAAGTATTTAAAAGAAGAACTAGATTTCTTAATAAGTGACGCTATAAAAATGCAAATGAGAAGCGATGTACCAGTAGGACTTTTTCTAAGTGGGGGTATTGATAGTAGCGCCATATCGATATATGCTTCAAAAATAATTGAAAAACAGCAATTAAATACCTTCACTATAAATTTTAAAGATAAAATTTCAGAAGATTATAATTTTGCAAAAGAGATTAGTAGTAAAATTAATTCAAATCATAATGAAATTTTGGCTACGCCCAAAACTCAAATAGAATCACTTAATGATCTAATCGATTTTATGGATGAACCAATGTCAGATAGCGCAATTGTTCCAACTTATATGATTGCAAAAAAAGCAAGTGAACATGGAATGAAAGTTATGCTTTCAGGAGCTGGTGCAGATGAAATCTTTGCAGGTTATAATAGGCATTTTCCAGGTAAAATAGGATCAGCGGCATGGATATCGAACTTACCACAGTCATATAAGCCTTTATTATTAAAATTTCTTGCTCTTAAGAATAGTTCATACAGACATAGATTTGTAAACTCTGCAAGAAATTTTGCATCGAATATTTCAGGATTAAACTATAGTTTCCTTGATGAAGGACTAATCAAAAAGGACTCATTCCAATTATTACTTAAAAATATTGATAATTCTTTTGAACTTACGAATCCAAATGATAGTTATGATTTAATGCACTTAGATGTAACAAATTATTTGCCAAATAATATTTTAATGTTAACCGATCAAGCAACAATGAGTGTTTCAATAGAGGGTAGAGTTCCATTTTTAGACCATAGAATTGTAGAATTTGCTTTTTCCATTCCTAAAAACAAAAATTTATATAATGGTAATTCGAAAGGCCTGTTAAAAAATACTTTTCAAAATATGCTTCCAAAAAAATTACTACATAGAAAAAAAGAAGGTTTTAATGCTCCAATTCACTCTTGGATTAATATGTGGCCAAAATTAATCAAGGATGAATTAATTGGTAATTTAAACCCTATTTTGTCAAATATTATTGATAAAAATGTAATTTCTAAATGGATCAATACTGATAAATATAGAAAAGATTCTGCAAATTCATTATATGCTTTATATGTACTTAATATTTGGCTGAGAAAAAAACATTTTTAAAAGAATAAAATTATGAAATTTAAATCGAATATAACAAAAAGTTTATATACAGAAGATAATTCAAAAAATGAAAATTGGTGGAATCAAAATCCAATGACTTATGACTGGGATGAAGATTTAGGTGAGCTTAAGCTAACAAATGAATATTTTAATGAAATCGATAAAATTTTTGGTGAAGGTCATAGTTTAATCAATAATCCTAATTGGCCTAGATCTAAAATTCTTGAGAAATTTATACCTTATAAAGACTTCAAGGATAAAGAAGTTCTGGAGATTGGTTGTGGAGCTGGTTTAGTTTCAAGTCATATTTCAATTAGTGGAGCAAAATTAACTTCAATAGATATTACAAGTAATGCTATAAAGATGACATCAGCTAGATTTAAGTTATTTGGATTACAAGGTAATATTTTAAAAATGGATGGAGAAAAAATTGAATTCCCTGATAATTATTTTAATTTTATTGTATCTTGGGGAGTTATTCATCATTCTGGAAATATGAAGAAAATTTTGGAAGAAATTTGGAGAACATTAAAGCCTGGAGGCAAAGCTTATTTGATGGTTTATAATAAAAATAGTATTCGTTATCAAGTGTATTGTCGATTTTGGTTAGGAATTATGAAATTGAAATATCTAAAATATTCTCATAGTGATATTGTAGGCAGTATAACAGACGGGCACATAGCTAGACATCTTACAAAATATGAATTAACAGAGATGACTAAAAAATTTTCTAAAAGCAGCTATTCTTTCTCTGATGAAAAATTAACAATATTAAAATATTTATTTGGAATTGCTTTCCCATTTAAGAGATTGAATTTTATTACTAAATCATTTCAAAAATTTTTAGCAAAAAATTGGGGATGGTATTTAGAAGTTACTTTAACAAAATAAATAGTAAATAAATAAAATTGAAGAATAGAATTTTTATAAATTATTTAATATACATTTTTTTTTATACTAAGTGGAAAGATGTATTTTATTTTTATAATAAAATTATTTTTGAAAAAATAAATTATAAATTTCTTAAAATTCCCCATTATCATTACCCTCAGAAAGTTAAAGAAAAAATTTACCACATTAACTCAACTAAAAAATTTTATAATAGAAAATGTAAAAAAATTGAAAATTTAAAAATTCCTCAAGGATGCAATGAATTTAAGTTAGCTAGTGGATATTACAAATTTAATAACTCACCAGATTGGAAAAAAATATTTGATGATAATGAGCAAACTGAGTCACTTCATAGATGGAATTGGTTATTGTATGCAATAACTGATAATCATAAAATCGACTATGAATGGGGACTGACATTAGTGAGATCGTATTTATCTGAAATGTCGCCAATTTCTCCAGGATTAGCAAGTGAAAGTTATACAGTAGGTGAAAGAATTTCAAATTTATGCTTATTCTCAAGACATTTCAAAAAACAATGGGGTGAATTTCCATCTGAAATAAATGATTCTATTCAAGATATGCTTCATTATTTATCAAATAATTTAGAATATTTTTCAGGGGACTTAACTGGAAATCACATTGTTAATAATGCGAGAGCCTTGATTTTAGGCGGATACAGCATTAATGATAATGTCTATCTAGATTTAGGAATATCTATATTAAAAAACCAACTTCCTAAGCTTATTGATAAAGATGGTTTTATGAGAGAGGGTTCATCTCATTATCAGTTTTTATTTACAAGATGGATATTAGAATTGTGCATGATTTCAAAAGAAAAGAAGAATGAAAGTTTACTCAAAATAATTGAAGTATATATAAGTAAATTACTTAATGCTTGTAATTTTTTTTTAGTCAAATCTCAAAATAATGATTTACAAATGGTTCTCATAGGAGATGTATCGCCTGATTGTACTCCAGATTGGATATTAGATTTGCCATTTTCACCACTGGCCCAAATATATCAAAAAAATTATAAGAAAGATTTGTCAGGTTGGGCAAAATTATTTTCTGATTTTAAGGATACAAATAAAGTCAAAGTCAATAATTATCAAAATACAATAATACAAAATAACAGGCACTGGTCTCGGATAGAGTATAAAAACCTCATATGTATTTTTCATCATGAAGCATTTCAGAATAATGATCCAATAGCCTCACATGCACATGATGACTTTTTATCATTTGTTTTATTTCATAATGGTGAAGAAATATTAATTGATACAGGTAGAAAAGATTATGGAAGCAGTTCAAAATTATTTACTTCAAATTCATATCACTCAACAGTTACTCTAAATGATAAATCTGCGATGTATCAAAGAAATAAAAAAATTTATTATCCTGAATATTTAAAGAGAGAATATTTCTTAAAATGCGAAAGAAAGTTTGATAAAGTTTCTTTTGAAATCGAACATAATGGATTTTCATTAAAAAATTTACAAAAAATTATTCATAAGAGAAAAATTATTTTAAAAGATAAGACTGTAGATATTGTTGATGAAATTAATGGAAATGGAAAATATAAAATAAATTACTTTTATCAGTTTTCTGGTAATGATTCTTATTTTGAAAAAAGTAAAGATGATTTTGTTCAAGACCAATTTACCTTACCTCATATTGGTATTTCGTTTAAGAAAATATTTAATGAAAAAAAAATTATACCAAATATTTTTTATGGAAATAAAAAACCAAGATTAGGGTGGCGCTCTCTTCAATATGGTACTGAGTCAAAAGCTATAACATGTTTATTCTCATTAAAAAGAAGCTTGCCAATAAAATCAAAATTTACAATTAGTTTTACAGATTTATGAATATAAAAATTAAATTGATTTCATTTGAGGATTATCAGATCTTAATTAATGAATTTAAAGGTGAAACTATTACTTTTTATAATAGTGTGTTATGGCTAAAACACATTATAAAATCATTTAATATCAATATTGTAGCTGTTGCAACATTTGATAATGAAGAAAGACTTCTAAGCATTACTCCATTTGCATACAAAAAAAAATTTATTTTTAAACTTTATGGTTCTCCACTAAGTGGCCTTTTTACATTGTATATGGGTCCAATATTTAAAAAAGATATTTCAAATGGATTAAAATCAGAAATTCTCCAACTGCAGAATAATTACTTAATGAATAAAGCCCACTATATTGAATATGGTATTGATCAAATGCTAGGCAAATGGCAGATATCAGAAGCTATACTTTTACAGAATAGTTTTCAATTAATTCAAAGACCAACTTACATGATTGATCTAGCTCAAGGAGAAGAGTTCGTTTGGGAAAATTTTAAAAGTAGAGCTAGAAATATGATCAGAAAAGCTGAAAAAAACAATGTTACTGTAAGTGCAATTAAAGCTGATAAACAATGGATCACAAATTTTTATGACATGCTTACTGAGACATATAAGAAACAGAATAAAGAGGTTCCTCATAATAAAAACTTTTACCAAAATTTAATTGAATTACAATCTTCAGAAAGTATTGAGTTTTATTCTGCGTTCCATGACTCTAAAATTATTTCAAGTGCAATCTTTCTCATAAATAATAATAAGAAGATTTACATGTCTGGAACTTCATCTTTGATAGGTATGAAATATGCAGCAAATACACTAATACAGTGGTGCTCAATGACTGATGCAATATCAAAGGGAATTGCTAAATATGATCTAGGAGGTTTAGGAGTTGCCAAAATTGATAAATTTAAGGAAAGCTTTGGGGGTAAATTATATTATGATACTAGATGGGTTTATAAAAATAGATTTGTTATTTTAATTGAACCTATTATTAAAATTTTTAATTATTTTAATTTTTTCAAAATTAAAATAGGTGAATAAAACTAAAATTTTTCTAATAATTTATATAAAAAAATATATAAAAATAAATAAAAAATATTTAGTAAAAAATATATTAATAGTATATTTATTTTTTCTGATAACATTATTGATACGAAGATGCTAGTTGAAATCAAAAACAATAAAATAATTGATGATCTAGAATTATTTGAAATAAGACTTTTAGTGTCATCAAATTTATTATCTAGTATCTCATACAAAATTTGATGAATATGCTTATTATCGGGAATGAAGGGACTGGAATTATTAAATAGTAAGCGCCTAAAACAAGTTAATAGGATTTCAGCAATTGGATAATAAAGAATGCATGCTATTAGAAGAGGATTAATTATTCCTTTATTTGATATTACAATACTAATAGCTCCAATTAAAAAACCTAAAAAATATGATCCGCCGTCACCTGTTAATAGCTTTCCGTGGATTATATTAAAACAAAAAAGTACTGAAATACTAGCTATAGATGATACACAGAGAATAAAAATATCATGTGAAACTTCAAAGGAATAAAATGAATAAATGGATAGCACTATCATTGAAACACCCAATAAGAGACCATTTACTCCATCAATAAAATTGAATCCATTTATAATGAGAAGAAGTGAAAAAATAACAAATGATGCTGAAATAACATAATTTCTATTCAATAAAATATTCAAAAATTGATTATCGAGATCATTAATAAGAATTTCAGTTGAAATCTGAAATATTAATACAATTATGAATATGATAATAAGTCTGAAGTACTTATCTAATGATTTACTTATATCTTCCCATAATCCAAGAAGTAAGCATAAAAAAGAGAAGTATAATATAAAAGATATTGTCGTTTCAATAATATATATTGTTGATAATAAAATAGGTACAAAACATACGCTACCAATTCTAATAACTTTGAATTTGTGAATTTTTCTATCTTCTTTGGATAAATCTTCAATTAGGAGTGAATTATTTTTATAAATTTTATTTAAAAATATAATTATAAATAGTGAGAGCAATGAGATTACTAAATAAATAAAAATCTGTGACATCTAAATTGTTATATTTCCTTTTATGAAATTTAAGAGGTTTTCTTCTTCAAATAAGAAGCCTTTTATCCCATAATTTTTTGCACACATTATGTCTGTATCTTTATCTCCAATCATAAAACTTTTTCTTTTATTAATTTTCCATTTGAGTTCAGCGAGCTCGAGCATTCCAGTATTAGGTTTTCTTAAATGTGATAAGTTTGAATATAAGTTAGTATTAGATGGATGATATGGAGAAATGAAAAAATCGTTTATAATTGCTTTTGAACTCCTCAATTCATTATTCATATGTAAGTGTAATTTTTCAACATCTTTTAAAGAATAATACCCTCTTGAAATCCCTGACTGATTAGTTACCACGAAAACATAATAACCTTTTTCATTTAAATATTTTATTGCTTCTTTTGATCCTTTAATCCATTCAAAATCTTCAATTTTATGAACATATCCTTTTTCGATATTTAATACTCCATCACGATCAAGAAATGCAGCCGGTTTACTCATATTATAAAATTTTTAATATAATTAATTTTTGTTAAATTTTTATATTTATTTTTAATTAATAATTAACAGCAATAAACTTATGTATCAGACTCACTTTTATTTACTATTAGTTTTTGGGAATAAAATAATAAAATTAAAATACAGCTGAGTAAAAAACTAACTAATGCAGATACTACCGTTACAAAAAAAATACTTTTAAAAGATGAGTCATACAAATCGATCTTATCATTTATATCGTATTTTATAAGTTTAATATTTTTTAAAGATAAATCATTAACCTCTTTTGAAATCACATCAATATAAGTATCATTGATTTGTTTAAGAATACTTACCTCATTATTTAATAAATTATCTACTCTAAGTTTTTTGTCACGATCTTTTAGAAAACTAATAATTTTTGTATAAGATTCTTTAGGAATGTTATTTTTAATATAAAAATTAAATGGAATTTTGTCTTCAAAAGAATAATTATTTTCTTCTTTTTGATTTTCTGAAGTCAATTTATCTATTTCATTATATAAAATAATTTCCTCATTTCTTAATCTTGTTTCTAATAATTCTTGATTAAAATTTATATTTTTTGATACTTGTATGAGATTATTAATTCTAATTTTAATAAAATTAGAATCATCTTGTAATTTTTTTAAAATGTTTTCTTCACTCTTTTCTAAAAGATTTAATAATTTAGAACTTGCCTTCTGATAATCTTTGGTTTTTACATCTATTTTTACATAAGGTTTAAGCAAATCTTCATATACATTGATTCTGAATTCTGGTGAATTCTTTTGCTCATTTTCTTCTTTATCATTAATAAAATTAAATTCTTCATGAAATAGGACTAATAAATCTTTTCTAGATGGAATTTGCCCATTAATAGTGAGTCCATTATCTTTTAAATATTGTATTTGGGCATTTATTAATGATCGTAAATTCTCTAGCTCAATGTAATTGTTTTTACTCGAATGCTCTATAATAATTGAGAATGATTTATTATGTTCTGTATTTTTGCTAATAAAAAAAACAGCGAATGAAATAATTATAGTAGTAATTAAAATTATGAATTTATTATCAAATAGTATCTTAAAAATA
>MDSV01025728.1_pt1 | contig 10501 bp, 8 predicted proteins | sample 810851 | NCBI WGS metagenome assembly MDSV01 (sample SAMN05326640, study PRJNA326480) | marine metagenome | isolation source: seawater | place: Atlantic Ocean: North East | collected 2012
TAATTGGTTTAATCTTATTTTATCTTAGCTTTAATAGTAAAATAAAATTTGATGAATTAAGTTTATTTTTATTAGTAAGTTTAAGTAGTTCAGTATTATTTTTTGACAACTTAGAGCCTATGGATTATTCATGGGCATTAATTTTTTTTTCGGCAGGTTTATTTTCTTTATCAAAAAAATACTTTGAATTAGCTATAATACTTTTTGGTTTATCTATTGGAACAAGGATTAATTTTGCATTATTCATAATAGGAGCAATAATTTTCTTTCCATTACTAGATAAAAAAATATTTTTTCGAAAACTACTGATTATTTTAGGATCAATTTTTATAGGGTGTTTATTTTATATTCCCGTATGGTACCAAAGTCATTTCGGACTAGATTGGCTGACTGCAGCTAGACCTTTAGAACAAGGTTATTTAGGTCTGTTATATAGATTTTTATATAAAACAATCCATTCGTTTGGAATATTATCTTCATTCTTAATTGTATCAGTTTTATTTTTAAAAAAATTTGATTTAAAAAAAAATAATTATAATGGTGTATTTATTTCTTTAATCGTAATAAATCTTCTTCTATTTTTTTATATTCCAGCAGAACTTTCTTATATTCAAATAGTTCTTATATCTACTTATTATCTTATAATTAAATGTTTAAATAAAAAATTAATATATTTTTTGATTATATTAAATCTAAGCACTTGGTTAATAAATTTTGATTTTGTAGAAATTAAGAGAGTAAGTAATGATCGATGTAAGCCTGTTCAAGCCTTGAATGCTAATTTCCAATTTAAAGTCTTAGAGGGTTCGGTAAAAAAATTTTATAATACAAGAGATTTAATTGAATGCTGGGTTACTGATAAAAATTCTGAATTTGGTAAAAAAATTATTCAAGGTAAAGCATTAAAATAATAATGAAATTTGGATTAGATAATTTTATTTTAGTACCACCATTTTCTTTATTTATCTCTATAATTTTATTAATTGGTATATTTGAATTAGGCAAAAGAATTTCAATAATTTTTTCATTTGATGCTGTCTTATCAAAAATATCTATAAAAGAATGTATTTACCCTCTAATAGCTTTTTATTTTTTGAGCTTAATTTTCTTTTTTTTGAGCCTAATTGGCTTGTTAAATATCTATTTGTTGAAATTAAGCGCTTATTTTATTTGTGCTTTGTCATTGTTACCAATTTTTAATTTAAAAAAAAAAAATCTTACAATATTTCTCCAAAAAATTTCTAAAAATTATCACTATTTATTTATAATAATTTTTATATTAATTTATTTTATTCTTTCATCATCACCAATCACGAATGCAGATGCATTAGATTACCATGTTGCAGTTCCCATTAATATTTTAAATACTGGAAAATTTCCAACAGACATAATGTGGTTTCATAGCAAGCAAGCAGGAGCTGGAGAGGTTTTAATAGCATTAGGTTTATCAGTAGGAGCAGAGCAATTTGGGAACTTAGCTCAGTTTTCAGGAATAATTGCAATAATCGGTATCTTTTTTTTTTATTATAATAAAAATAAAAGTAATATTAACGGCCTAATTATTTTATCATTTATATCAAGCCCAATAATTATATTTCTTTGCTCAACTCCAAAACCACAATTATTAAGTATTGCAGCGACAACAGTAAGCTTCTGTCTAACCTTTTTTTGTCTGAATAAAATCTCAAAAAAATATTATGATCATTGCCTTTATCTTATTTTTTTAATGCTTTTTATTTCAATACTAACCAAATATTATTTTTCTCTAAGTGCTTTTTTGATAACGGTTTCTGTATTTTTCATTACTAGAAAAAAAATAATGAAAACCTCAGTGATATTTTTATTTAGCTGTATATCAATATTGTTACCTTTAATGATATGGAAGTATATAAATTTTGACTATGATTTAATAAATTCAATTTTTTTCGCATTACCAAAACATTTACCTGGTTACGATTCTTTTTATGAATCACTTAGCTCTTGTGGATACAGGTGTATTCCACTTTGGTTAATTTATCCTCCATCTATAAATGAATTTACTCAAACAACAGGCGTAGCGTCTATATTCATGTTAATAATTTTATTCTCCAATATAAAAAATAAAAAAATAATTATATCTCTAGTTTTTCTTTATTTCGTTATTGGTCTAAAATTTGGACAAAGTAATCCAAGATTTTTTCTAGAACCTGTAATTTGGTCATTGTTATGGATTATTAAAAATGAATATAAAATTAATAACTTAAATAAATTTTTAATTACAATTTCAAAACCTTTAATTCTTCTTCAGTCGTTATTAATTGTAATAGTTTTAGTAATAAGTTCTTTTAAGTTATTTCCTGGATCTTTAACTGCTGACTTAAGAAAAAATGTAATGATTAATTATTCAAATGGTTACTCCTTATTTGAATGGGTTTCTAATAATGTACCAAAAAATGCAAATATTATTTCCTCTCATAGGTCTATTGGATTATCTAAAGTTTCAATTATTCCAACAGATTTTTTATTGTACACCTCTAAACATGATGATTTAGTTAAGTATCTAGAAATTTTAAAAAGAAAAAAACCATCTTATCTGATCACATATGGAAATAATGAATATTTTTATGGATTTGAGAAATGCGTAATTCAAAAGGTTTTACAAAAAAAAAATGTAGGTAGGGTAGCAACCAGAAATTTCTATGCCAATAAAAAGTACGAATTTTATAATGGTTATATTTATTTACTAGATTACAATAAACTTCCATTATGTTATAAAAAATAAAATGAGAATTTCTTCAGTTACAAAAATTATTTCTGTAAATATTACTAGTTGGGTAAAAAAACTATTTAATATTAAAGTTGAACCTTATAAGGTTTTAATTAATCTTACCGATTTATGTAATTCAAGATGTACATTTTGTGATATTTGGAAAATAAAACCTGTTAATGAAATCAATATTTCTGATATTGAAAAATTATTTAAACAAATGAATAAAAATTTAGTTTGGTTAGCTTTGTCTGGAGGTGAGGTGACATTAGTAAAATATTTTTATGAAATGGTTGATGCAGCTAAAAAATATTGTCCAAATTTAAAAATATTGGCATTTACCACAAATGCACTATTAACTGAAAGAACTATTAAATATGCAAAATATGCCAAGGATCAGGGTTTAGATGTTTTAATTACCATTAGCCTTGATGGGGATCAGAAATTACATGACGAAGTGAGAGGAGTACCGGGAAACTATAAGAAGTGTGAAGAACTTTACAGAAGACTTAGAGATTTAGGTATTAATTGTCACTATGGACTTACAGCGAGTAGTTCAAATTCAAGTTTCATAGAGGAAAAATTTCACAAATATAAAGATACTATAAGAGCAATTACATTTGTACATAGCGATGGAATTTATAACAAAAAAAATGAATTGGATGATAGAGATATTATCAAGAGTCTTAAAATTATTAATCAAAATTATTTAATAAAAAACATTCAAGAAATAATTGAAAAAATTCATATAAAAATAAGTTATTTTTTTTTAAAAAATCAGAGAAGTAAAAATATTATTACCTGTGATGTTTTAGACTCCTCAGTTCATATAATGCCAAATGGAGATTTAAAACCATGCATGTTTATGGATAGTTTGGGAAATATTAGAGATGAAGAGTTTAATACAATTACATCATCAGAAAAATACCGAGAGACCAGAAAATTAATAAAACAAAATAAATGTCCAAAATGTTGGATGAATTGCTATTCAGTACATTCAATAATGCAAAATCCAATAAAATCTTTATATTATCTTTTTAAGAAAATCTAGTTTCTTTTAAAGAAGTAATAGCCAAATTTTTTGTTAACTACGTATTTATTTTGTTTCTCAACTACACATATTTTCTCAAAGTCATAGCAAAAGTTTTGATCATTTGGAGAGTAAATTTCATAATTATTATTTTTTTGAATTAATTTAATTTGTCCATAATTCCTAGAAAATTTTTCATCATTTTTTGTAGCTAAGTAAACATTATTATAATTTTTTAAACAAAAAATAACTAAAAATACCATTGTGAATTTTAGGTAATGTCTATTTAATTTTTTTTCGATGAAATCAAAGTTCATAGATATTGCGAGTGGCAGTGTTGCAAAGGTAATAAGTATACCTAAGCCAAGACGAATTTCAGGGTTATTAAGCCAAATGTATAAAGAAATAATATAAACAGGTATCAAATATAATATTTGTAAAGGCATTTTATTAAATTTAAATTTAAAAATATATTTAAATAAAATTACTATTAAGGATAACGATAAAACTAAAAAAATAGCCTTAAATAAAGCTGTATTAATTACATAATCATTAAACCAGGGTTTAAACCAGTCAAAACTATATATTGTGTGCTCGAAGTCACCAGCACGCAACCTTAATCTTGTATCTCTGGAGAACGAAGACCAAGCATTTGCTGTAAGCTCAACATTTTCAATTGGATGTCCCCAACTTAATTTACTAATACAAGTTATTTTTGCAGGAAAGATTGCACACCCGCTAAGAATAAGGTTTCTTACTACCCAAAAAAAATTTAATAAAATTATTGTTAAATTAAGTTTGCTAAAAAAAACTATTTTTTTTTGACTTAAAAAAACAATAACAGCAATTAGAATTGCACCTAAATGACTTATTTTTGCAAGATACGTGAGAGTTGTAATAACAAATAATAAATTAATTGTTTCAATATTTTTTTTATCAAAGTACTCAATAAATAAATATATAGAGAGGATAAATAAAGTCATCGCTATTGTATCTACCTCTGGTGAACCGATTAAGTTTAGAATTACTCCATTATTAAATGGATGAAGAATACTAAATATTAAAATAAAGGAGATAGTAAAAAATAAAAATAACTTTGATACAGAATTTCTATTTTTCTCTTCAAATAATTCATTAATTAAAATCATTAAAGGTAAATAATTAAATAAGTAAATTATTTTAATATTGAAGATTTTAATGTTTAACAAAGAAATAAAAATGTGCCAAATAGAATTTATTCCCAATCGAGGCTCTAAATTCGATAGGCCAAAACTTATCTTAAAATTTTCTATCCATTTTAAAGTTTGTAAGTGATATAGAGCGGAGTCATAAGTAAGTCCATTTGATTTAAAAATAAAAATAAAAAAAGAAATAATTAAAAAAGATCTAAAAAAATTTATTTCTATTTTTTTTTTTATATTGAATTTAATAAAAAAATATACGCCTAATAAATATATAATCGGAGTAACAAATTTTAAGGGAACAAAAAAATTAAATATAATTCCTATTAAGCATAAAAAAAAGACACCATAAAAAAAATCGATATTATATAATTTAACATTTTTTAAATTTAAAAAATTAAACTTAAAAAAAGCAGAGAATCCAATTATTACGACGTATAATATTGTTAACGAAATTAAGTCTAAAAACATTAATCTTACTTAAATAAAAAATAATAAACTATTTTATAAACAGCAGTAAAACCATCTTTCATTCCTATTTTCTTTCCCTCTTCATATTTTCTTCCATCATAGTTTATTCCTACCTCATAAAATTTGATAGGCAATTTTGCTAATTTCATAGTAAGCTCAACTTCAAAAGCAAAAGAATTTTCTTTTAAATTTAATTCTTTAAGCAACTTTGTTCTGACTAATTTATAACCACATTCGACATCAGAAAAATTAATATTAGTTAAAATATTAACTAATAAAGTAATTAAAAAATTTGCAATTCTATGAAAAAAATAAATCAGTCTTTTTGCCTCTGAACCTTTAAATCTAGACCCGTAAACAACGTCTGCACCATTTTTAATTGGTAAGAAAATTTTTTCATAATCTTCAGGTGAATATTCTAGGTCTGCATCTTGAATTAATGTGTATTCACCATTAGCTTTTTCAATCCCTAATTTAACAGCAGAACCTTTCCCTTCATTAAACTTTTTGAATATTTTAATATCAAAAAGATTACTATTTTCGTTTAGTAATTTTTGTGTTCTGTCATTAGATCCGTCATCAATCACAATTATTTCCAGATTAAATTTATTTTTTTGGATATTAATTTTTTTTAAGGTTTCAATTATAAAATTTTCTTCATTAAAAACTGGAACTATAATACTTATTTTACTCATTTTCTATTTTATAAAATATATCTCATAATCAAGATAATTCTTTTTTTCTATTCCTTTTTCAACATAATACGTGCACGGTGCTGGACCATACATACAGAGACCGTCATTTGCTAGAAAAAACATAATTTTTTTTTCTTTTTTGTATAATTTATACTCTGTTACCTCGTTATCTTTTGATAATGAATATATATTTGGCCATGGACTTTTTAATTCATTGTTTTTTAAATGATCATAAATTCTTAAAAAATTTTTGAGAATTATAATTATAAAAGCAATTATAATTATAATTTTTAAGGTTTTAAAAATATTTTTAATTGGAAATTTGTTATACTTGTTTAAAAACAAGCTGAAAAAAGAAATTGAAAAACCCCCTAAAATACTGGATCCATACCTGTATAGTGGAAATTTAAAAAACCACACAGTTAATGATATAAATGTAGTTGTGCTTAAAACAAAAAAAATAAATTTTTCTTTTGAAGAAAATGGTAAATTTCTTTTCTTATTTGTTAATGCAAAATAAATCGAAAATATTGAAATAAATAGTAAATAAGGCAGATATTTTTCTAAAATTATTTTTAAATGATTACTTTTCCAGGTTTTAAACCAATTAAAATTCTTTATATATATATCAGGTTCAAATTTATCAGTGTCTTGGTTTATCCAATCTTTAGCCCAAGCTTCTGCCATCAAACTCTCTCTTTTAGTTGTGATATCATTATACCAATCTAAACTTTTGATGCACGTTACTTGCGCAGGATATATAAAACATCCAGAAACTAAAATATTTTTTAGTAAAAAAATAAAAAAGATAAACTTTAAAAGATAAAGGTTTTTATTTTTAAAAATGTTCCATTTATTTTTTTTGAGAAAATAAAATAAAAAAAGAATTGGTATTAAGAATGAAAAAATTAAAAAGGATTTCTGTAAAAAACAGAATAAGGATAAATAAGACAAATTTAAAATATCATTTATTTTAATTTTTTTTTTATTTAGGAGTTTACTTGATACATAAATTAAAAATATAAATAGAATATTTCCCCCTGCATCGTTACCAAAAGAGCTATATCTATTGTATGAATAAATCGAGAAAATTATGCAAAAAAATAAAAAAATTGTGCTTATATTTATTTCTTTTAATTTTTCAAATTTTAAAAAATCTAGAAAGAAATAGAGAATAACAGAAGTTATAATTATTGTTTGAGGAATTAAAATACCATTTTCTTTAAAAAGATAGTTGAAATTAAAAGCATTTGAGTATTGAATAATTGATGTATGTCCAAATCTAAAATGAATATTTGTTAATCCAAAAATTACTTTGTATTCATTAATAATTTTTGTAAAAGGCAAATGATAAAGTCCAGCATCAGGCCTATTTATATTAGAAAATAAGATTAAAAGAGAGCAGATTAAACTAAATATAAATAAATATAATATTACATTTTTCCAATTTTTTTTATTGTAGATAATTCTTAGAAAAAAATAAACGATAAATAACAAGGCAAAAGTAGAATTTACCATTAAGCCCAATGGTAGAAAAAAATTAACTAAGAGCGCAATTATTCCTGCAAAAAAAACACCATATATTAAATAAATATTAAAATTAGAACTTTGTTTAGTTTTTAGATTAGTGATATAGTGCAGGAAAAAATGTCCACATGAAAATAAAATTATTGTGGTAATAAAATTATAAATTATTACTTCAATCATATGAATATAAATATCAAGTAGATTTCTTATATCATTTAAAACAAAAAATTTGTTATATTAATGAAATGAAAATATCCGTTATAATTCCAGTTTTTAATGAGAAAAATACAATACTAAAATTGTACAATAAAGTAAAAAGTGTAAAAGGGTATAAAAAAAAAATAATAATTGTTGACGATGGTTCTTCAGATGGGACAACTAAGATAATTGAACGAAGCATAAAAACTAAAAATACAAAATTATTATTTCATAAAAATAACTTAGGAAAAGGTGGTGCAATAAAAACTGCTCAAAAATTTATTTCTGGTGATATAGTAATAATTCAAGATGCTGACTTAGAATATGATCCAAATGATTATCACAAATTACTCAAACCATTTAAAAAGAAAAAAATACAAGTAGTTTATGGATCTAGAGTGTTAAATAAGCAAAGATATTCTTTTAAAAAAAGTTTGCCAACAAATTTTAGGGTTTTTTCAAATCATGTATTAACTATATTCTCAAATATAATTAATGGTCAAAAATTAACTGATGCACATACTTGCTACAAACTTTTCAGAGTGAAACTATTTAAAAAATTAAAGTTAAAGGAAAATGATTTTGCATTTTGTCCAGAGGTTACAACTAAATTATCAAACAGAAAAATTAAAATTTTAGAAGTTCCTATCTCTTATAACGGTAGAGGATATGACGAAGGTAAGAAAATTGGAATATATGATGCTGTAAGAGTATTAGTGGTAATATTGAAAAATAAATTTTTTACTTAAGAAAAATTCTCCATTTCTGCATCAATCATTAATTTTACTAATTTTTTAAAATTTATTTTTGGTTTCCATTTAAGTAATTTTTTAGCTTTACTGATATTACCTTCTGTATGATTTACCTCTGATGGTCTAAAAAATTTTTTGTTTATTTTAATTATAACTTTTTTATTTTCTAAGTTTACTAGCTTTAGCTTTACACCACTACCTACCCATCTTGTTTGTATTTTAAGATATTTAGTGCAAATATTGATAAATTCTTTGATTGAATATGATTTGCCGGTGGCGATAACAAAGTCATTTGGTTTTCTTAATTGCAGCATTTTCCACATTTGCTCTACATACTCTTTTGAATAGCCCCAATCTCGTTTCGCATTAATATTACCTAATTCAATATAGTTTTGTTTTTTATTTTTAATTTTTATTAATCCATTTATAATTTTCTTAGTTACAAATTCATCACTTCTTAAAGGAGATTCGTGGTTAAACAAAATTCCCGAAACTGCAAAAATGCCATATGATTTTCTATAATTTTTAGTTAGAAAATGTGCAAATAATTTACTAATAGCATATGGACTTTGTGGATCAAAATTAGAATTTTCTGATTGTTTTTTTGTTTTTGTATTACCAAACATTTCTGAAGATGACGCTTGATAAAATTTAATTTTTAAATTTTTTTTTCTAATCGCTTCTAAAATTCTTAAGGTACCAATAGCAGTTATATTTGCAGTTTGAATTGGATTAAAAAAAGATCCAAATACATATGATTGTGCCGCTAAATTGTATATCTCATTAATTTTATAATCATTTAGTATTTTGTTAATTTCTCTTTGATTTTCAATATTTATTTTTTTAAAAATAATTTTATTTTTTATTTTGAGTTTATTAAGTCTCCACATTTTTTTTGGATTTTTTGACTTGTCAGTTCCAATAACTACATATTTTTTTTTAATTAAAAAATCTGCTAGATAGGCTCCATCTTGACCTAATACTCCTGTTATTAGTGCAGTTTTTTTCATTAAAGTGATATAATCTATAAAATTAATAAATTAAACAATTAAATAAATATAAATGTATAAATTTATACTGTAAATTTATAAAATGATTACAGCAGTCATTCCAACCTTAAATGAAAAAAATAATATTTATAAAATAAGTAGAAAATTACACAAAATAAAAATAATATCCGAAGTGATTTTTGTTGATGATAATTCACAAGATAAAACATACGAAGAAATAAAAAAAATTAAGTCTAAAAAATTTAGAGGTTTTTTAAGAAAGTCAAAAAAAAAAGATTTGTCTAAATCAGTAGTATTAGGGGTTTCAAAAGCAAGAAATAAAATAATACTAGTAATGGACTCAGATTTACAACATGATGCTAATTATATTAACGAAATGTGGAGAAAATTTATCCAGAATGATTATGATATAATTGTTGCCAGCAGATTTCTTGAAAAAAATTTCTTTGGAAATGTTGGATTTTTAAGAAGTTTAATTTCGATATCTGCTATATCTTTAATAAATTTATTATTTGGGAAAAAAACTTCTGATCCATTATCAGGTTTTTTTATCTGCAAAAAAAGTTTAATAAATAAATATAAAAGCCGTTTTTTTTTGAAAGGATATAAAATTTTGTTTGATATTTTATATAATGGAAAAAAAAATATATTAACAAAAGATTTTGGTATTGACTTTAAAAAAAGAAAATTTGATCAATCTAAGTTCAACTTCCATATAATTAGGTTATTTTTGGACCAAATGATTTATACTAAATTTCTTGATAAAAAATAAAAATACTCTATAAGTTCCTTGCCTGGTGATTATTGCGAAGGTGTAATACCCGATCCCATTCCGAACTCGGAAGTCAAGACCTTCAGCGCCGATGGTACTTTGTCTTAAGGCACGGAAGA
>MDSV01010069.1_pt1 | contig 10500 bp, 10 predicted proteins | sample 810851 | NCBI WGS metagenome assembly MDSV01 (sample SAMN05326640, study PRJNA326480) | marine metagenome | isolation source: seawater | place: Atlantic Ocean: North East | collected 2012
TGATAATGATTCAATTTCGGCAAATGCTAAATATGTCCAGGGGCTTGAACAGTCAAAGTAAAATTCTATATAGTTAGCATTCATTATTAATAAATATTGTAAATTAATTATCTTGTATAAACAGAAAAAAGCGGCAGGCTTGATAGTAATACTTTTGCTTAGTATTTGTACTGAGGCAAAAATTAATATACCTGTGTCAGATGAAAAAGAAAAACTATGCAAGGAAATCTTTCAAAAGATGACAAATGAACATTTTTTCAATGATAAAAATTTAAGCTCCATTAACTCCAAAATCTTCAATGCATTGTTAGAGCGGCTAGACTCTCAAAAAATATATTTTACTAAGCGTGAGATTGACTCATTTAGAAACAAATTTTCTAACTTTGATAATCCCTCGAGATATAAAAAAACTCCTCTTTGCTCAATAAATTTAAAGTCTAATTACGAATTTATAACTTTATATTTTAATCGATTGATTGAAGCAACTAATTTTCAACTAAAAGAAATTAATGAAAAGAAGTTTGATTTTACTAAAAATGAAAAAATCATTATTGATGATGATCAAAAAAAATGGCACAGAAGCAAATATGAACTTAGAAAATCATGGAAGAGACTTGCAAAAAATGATGTATTAACTTCCGTACTTGCTGAAAAAGAAATAAATGAGGCAACGGATACGATTGAGAAACGATATAAAAATAGACTTAGAAGAATTTCCCAAAGAAATGAAGAGGACATTTTTTCAATTTCTATGAATAACTTAACATCCTTTTTTGACCCTCATTCTTCGTACTTTTCTCCAAAATCAGCAGAAGACTTTGAAATGACAATGAGTTTAAAGCTTGAGGGAATTGGAGCTTTGTTAACAACAGAGGATGATTATCCAACGATAGTCAGTATCGTGCCAGGCGGACCAGCTGAGAAAACTGGGAGAATTAATCCGGATGATAAAATAGTTAAGATATCTCAAGTTGGAAATTCAAACTCAACCCCAGTTGATGTTGTGGGATGGAGAATAGATGAAGTGGTGCAATTAATTCGAGGTAAAGCTGGTACTAAGGTTAATCTAGAGCTCATACCTGCAAAAACAGAGGACTTTAGCGAAAGAAAATTTGTAACAATTACGCGAGAAGAAGTAAAACTGGAAGAGCAAGCAGCTAAATCTAGAATAATTGAAATAGAAAAAAATATGCAAAAAATAAAAATTGGAATTATTGATTTACCTACATTTTATATAGATTTTAGCGCATGGAGAAATCGAGATCCAAATTTTAGAAGTAGCTCAAAAGATGTTGAAACTATACTCACACAATTTAACAACCAGGATGTCGAAGGGGTTTTACTTGATTTGAGGGGCAATTCTGGTGGCTCGCTTTATGAGGCTAATAAATTAATTGGATTATTTGTTTCTTCTGGAGCAACCCTGCAAGTAAAAGAAAGTAATGGAAATATTAGGCCCTGGGGAGATATTAGGGCTAAGCATCTTTGGAAAAAACCTTTGGCAGTTATGGTTGATAGATATTCTGCTTCGGCATCAGAAATTTTTGCTGGAGCTATTCAAGACTATCAAAGAGGAATTATCATTGGGCAAAAAACATTTGGAAAAGGCACAGTTCAAAAGTTAGATGATTTGAGCTCAGGGCAAATAAAAATTACTGAATCTAAATTTTACAGAATTACAGGAGCGGGTATGCAAAATAAAGGTATACATCCCGATATAACTTTACCCAGTGCTTGGGATGTTGAAGAGATTGGAGAAAGCTCTTTCGATACAGCCCTTCCATGGGATGAAATTAAGCCAGTGCGTTTTCAAAAATTTTCTATGGGCTCTTCATTGATCTCTCAATTAAATGATGAGCATTTAATAAGGGTGAATCAAAACCCAAATTTACAATATATCTTAGATATCAGAGAAAGATATGAGACACAAAAAAATAAAGAAGTTATTTCTTTAAACTTATCAAATAGAATATATGAAAAGGAAGAAAGGCAAGTTTGGGCTTTGAATGTAGAAAATAAGAGGCGTGCTTCTCTTAATTTAGAAATTTTTAGCTCATACAAAGCAATGAAAGATTACACTGATGAAAAAGAAACTAAAGACGAGGAAAAAGATAATGAAATCAATATTGATGATGATTACCTCTTGCATGAGGGCACTCAAATTCTATCAGACTATATGTTGTTTAATAAAAATTTCTATTTATCCAAGGCATCTTAAAAATGAAAATCGTCTCTTTTAACATCAATAGCATTCGAGCTCGCCCTCATCAACTTATCCACCTGAGAGATACCATCGATCCAGATGTGATTGGAATTCAAGAAACAAAAGTGAATGATCCTGAATTCCCAATTGATGAAATAAAAGAGATTGGTTACCATCCTGAGTTTTGGGGGCAAAAGGGTCACTATGGTGTAGCGATACTTAGCAAAAAAAAACCTGATAATGTCCAAAAAGGATTCGCTGGGGACTCAGTTGAGGATCAAAAAAGATTTATTCAAGCTACTTTTAAATGGAAAAAACAAAAAATTACTATTATGAATGGGTATTTTCCTCAAGGAGAGAATAGATCACATGAAACAAAATTTCCAAAGAAAATTAAATTTTATGATGATCTGCAACAACATATAAAAAAACTGAAAAAAACTGAAAAAAATTTAATAATCATGGGAGATTTTAATGTTGCTCCTGAAGATCTTGATATCGGAATCGGAGAGCAAAATGTAAAGCGGTGGCTACGTGATGGAAAAACAGCATTCCTTCCAGAGGAAATAGAAATGTGGAATAAGATAAGAGATCTAGGTTTTATTGACTCATGGAGAAAACAAAATCCAAAAGAGGGATCAATATATTCTTGGTTTGATTATCGATCTAGAATGTTTGATGACAAACCAAAAAGAGGTTTAAGAATAGACCATATTTTAATTTCAAATAATCTTCAAGAATCGATTCTTGACACTGGTATAGATTACAAAGCAAGAGCAATGGAGAAACCCTCAGACCACTGCCCTATTTGGATAAAACTTAAATAAAAATATCAATTAAAACTATCTTTTTTTACCTATAGCCTTTTTGATTTAAAGAAAGATTTCAATAAGTTTGCAGAATCATCTTTTAACAACCCATAATCATAATGAACTCTGTGATTAAGATGTTTTGCATCCAAGAAATTATCAACTGAAACTATCGCACCAGTTTTTGGTTCTAATGCTCCAAAAAATAAATTTTTTATTCTTGCATCCACAATAGCCTTTGCACACATATGACATGGCTCCAAGGTAACGTATATGTCACAGTCATTAAGTCGATAATTATTTAACTCTTTGCTTGCTGATTCAATTGCATTAATTTCTGCATGAGCAACAACTGAATTGCTTGAAATCACTTGATTGAACCCCCTGCCAACTACTGTCTCATCTTTTACTATAATCGCACCTACAGGAACCTCACTATTTTGAAATGCAAGATTTGCCATTTCTAAAGCTTCATGCATAAATTTATTAATTGCTTTAGCACCCATCTCAAAGATCTAGATAAATTTAGCCCATTCTTGAATTGGCCTTCTGGAAGATTCAAAAGAATTGATAGGCGCCCTTTTATCTTTATATCCCAAACACATGCCACAAAATAAAATATCATCATTTTTAATATTCAAGAATTCTGAGACACTATCTTGTTTCATTGACCAAGCTTCTTGCGCACACGTATCTATCCCAGCTTCTTGAGCTAACAACATAAATGTTTGAAGGAACATGCCTAAGTCAGACCATTGCGGCGGACCCATTTGCTCATCTACGTAACAAAAAAAGGCAGCTGGTGCACCAAAAAATTCAAAATTTTTCATAACTTGAGAAATTCTTGCTTCCTTGTCCTCTCTTTCAATACCTAAAATCTTATACATCTGCTCTCCAATCTCATATCTAGATGTTCGATAGGGTTCTTTTAGCTTTGGTGGATAAATTTCATATCTTGGTTGCTCAGGTTCAGTCCAGTTTTTTTGAAATTCTAAAAAATTTTTCATTGATTTATTGTTAATAATAAAAATTTTCCACGGTTGTAAATTTCCTCCAGATGGCGATCTAGAGGATTTTACTAAAATCTCTTCGATCAACTGATTAGACACAGGAGTAGATAAAAAACTTCTAATCGACTTTCTTGATGCTACTGATTGAGAAACATTCAATTCAAAATTCTCTTAAATAAATACATAACGCAAAGTATAAAAAAAACTACCTCTAATGCAATTGCTAAATAAGTTAAAAGAAATAAATTAAATGTTCCAATGAATAATAATGAGATTATAAATATAAACTGCAAGACAATTATTAACATCATAAATAATGCCATGGTATTAATATAATTTTTTGTATAAAAAGAAGGGGAGATTGCAGAATTAAGGTAGCGAAAAAAGACAAAAATACTCATTATCTTTATTAAATCTGCAGATATAGAGTAATTAACATCAAGAAATATTGACGGTATTAAACTTCCAACTATGAAACAAATGACTCCCATCAAAAAACCTAAAATAATCATTGCAAATATAAATTTTAAAACTGTTTGTTTGTGAGTCTCAGAACTTTTATTAGCATTCTGTTGCAAGAGAGGATGATAGGCTTTTGTAAATACGCTGCTAGGCAAAATAAAGATCGTTGATATGGTTATTACAATGGAGTAAATAGCGACCTGATCAAAATTAAAAAGAATACCCATCAAAATGAATGGCAGTTGACTAAAAACTAAAAATGACAGTTCGTAACTTCCAAAGCCAAGAATAGCTTTAAAAAATAAAATATAATTATTCAAAGCATTTCTTACTGCTTGCCTAAGAGAGAAAAGGACTCTTTGCATATGTTGAGCTAATAGAATAGCAATCGATCCAATATTTGCTAAAAAAATAAATAAAAGTATGTTTTGAAATGAAGCAACATCAAATAGAAATGTACAGATAAGCACAGCAATGATTCTAAGCAAATGAGGAATGAAAAGAGTCATAGACTGCCTAATAAAATTATTAGTAATTTGGGTAATCAAGATATTAATTTCAAGGAAAACTTGAGTTACAACATAACTAAAAAAAAGTATCGACAAAAAATAAGATGATTTCTCAACAAATAAAAAACTAAGCAGCAAAGAAATAATAAGGAGAATAATAAAGTTAACTAATAAATGAGACAGAAACTGCTCGTGGAGTAATGTCTGATTATGCTTTTCTGCACCAAATTGATTTAAAAAAAAACCAGAAGAGCCAAAAATTATAATTTGAGAAGTAATAATTGATATGGATACTACAAAAATAAAAACTCCAAATTGATCAGGAGTGAGTATGCTTGCCATGAATAAATTAAAAAATACTATTGCTATTCCGGAAACAAGATTTCCAAATAGCAAGAAAATATATTTTTTAGATAAAAATAAATCTGAAAAAGAAAGTGAATTAATTTCCATTTTTATTTGAGATCTTGATCTCGTCCTTTATAAATGTAGATAGAATTGCGCCGATGGCATATCCTGGTGACTTAACGAGATCAATATATAGGCCTAATAACCCCACAAATAGCCAATTGAGTGGAAATAAATATGCTCCTTTAATTCCATTCTTAATCGGAAAGTAAAGTCCTCGGTATAAAATTGACAATAAAAAAAGAGACAAGATAAATAGCTTTGTTATGTGGGGCACAAACCATACAGATGTCTCAACCCAGCCTGCTATAACAAGATTCCACCTAAGAACAACATATAAAATAGATACCAAAAAGCTTAAATATATTGACCAGTATAAAAATGTCTTGTGCTTTATTTTAAGAAAAAAAGTTCTTGAAAAAATTAGAGCGGTTAAAAGCATTAATAGAATACAAATTAAATAGACTTTTGTAATATTTGGAATAAATAATGGGCTAGACTCCCATCCAATTATAGAGTTCCATTTTGGAACAATGATAATTGATAATAGAAGAATTATTCCAAGATAAATATCTTTAACTGTATTTTGAATATTAATAATAGATCCATACAATTGGTATATAAAGAATTTTTTCGAGCATGAAATCAGGTCTTTTGGAAGATGCTTGTATTGAAGATATGATTTTTTAGGTACAGTAAATTTTAAATTTTTCTTGATTTTATCTCGCCAAGCTATGTCCCCTCCAGACCTTACTCCTTCAAGAATCCTATACCCTTCAAGAAATTGCTTTTTACGTATTATTGAGCCAGGAGCAGTTTCATGACCATTTGCTCCATAAATTGATGCACGCAAAAGTTTCTGAAAAGTCGAATGAGCTTCATACTCAGTATTTCCAAATACTACATCAAGCTGATTATCATTTACAAAATTCCAGTACTTTTCCAACCAATTATCAGAGGGTATGGTTGAGGCATCTAAAAAAGCAAGCCATTCAAATTGAGCAACTTGTGCTCCGTGGTTAGAAGCTTCGTAAGGGAAAGCTCTTCCTGGAGCTAATTGATAGTCTGGAAAAAGCTTCTTAACAAGATTTACAGAAAACAATGCTTTTAAAAATCTATCGAACCTATAAGACCGCCCAAGTCTGACATAAGTAAGTAATATTTCTGAGTTTGAACGTTTTATTACATCATGAACAGAATCACTAGAGCTAGAGTCACAAAAAACTATTTCTTTTGGAAGCAGGGTTTGTTTTCCAAGATTTTCAATGATCTCATGAACCATTTCAGGGTTATCCAATGTTGGGATAACAATGCTAAATTCGGCGCCTAAATTAACTAACATATCAACATTTATTTTACCTTATAGGAAATGACATCAGTAATCTTGGCCATAAAGTTTCCTGATATATCCTTCTCTTTAATTTTATATTTAATTTATAGGAATGATCGTTTAATAATTATAAGTTATTCTTTTATTATTTTTGCTTTGAAAAATTGTAAAAGTTATTACTAAAAATAGTTTAATATGAAGTAAATTTAATACTTGAGAGTAAATATTCTAATTGCCTCTATGTTTGCTTCTAATTTAATTGGGAGATAAAATGCGTGGTCTTTTTTATTAAAAAATATGTCAAATATAAGTAATAAATTGATAAATATAAATAATTGTGTCTAAATTGGCTTCAAAGCAAGAGAAGCAAAAAATCTGTGTAATTACAGGCACTAGAGCGGAATATGGTTTATTAAAAAGATTAATAAAAGCAATAGAAGACTCTAAAGAATTCCATCTTCAACTAATAGCAACTGGAATGCATCTATCAAAACAGTTTGGAAGTACTTATAAAGAAATAGAATCTGATGGCTTCACAATAGATAAAAAAATTGACATCAAACTCGACTCTGATACACCAGGAGGAATCTCAAAATCAACTTCTCTTGGGTTAGTTGGATTTTCAAAATCGTTAGAAGAATTGCAACCGGATCTCGTTTTAATACTAGGAGATAGATTCGAAATTTTATCTGCTGCAATCGCTTCTATGTTTTTAAGAATCCCTATAGCTCATCTTCATGGTGGTGAACTAACAGAAGGACTAACAGATGAAGCCATAAGACATTCAATTACAAAATTATCTCATATACATTTTGTGGCCTCAGAAGAATATAAAAATAGAGTGATTCAGCTTGGCGAAGATCCCAAAAATGTTTTTCTAGTTGGAGGATTGGGGGTCGATGCCATAAAAAGTACCAAACTTTTAAATCGAACAGAGTTAGAGGATTCTCTTAATCTTCAGTTTAAGAAAAAGAACATCTTAGTTACTTTTCATCCGGTTACGTTAGAGGATTCTACATCTGGCAATCAAATGAAAGAACTGCTTAAAGCGTTATCTAAACTAAATGATACAACGATAATTTTTACAATGCCAAATGCTGACGTTGATGGAAAAATATTATTTTCGTTGATCAAGGATTTCACGAAAGAATATTCTAATGCATATGCTTTTACTTCGTTAGGGCAGTTAAAATATCTCTCTTGTATTGCTCAAGTGGATTGTGTAATTGGAAATTCGTCTAGCGGCTTGTCTGAGGTCCCAACTTTTAAAAAGGGAAGTATAAATATAGGAGATAGGCAGAAAGGAAGACTTAAAGCAACAAGCGTTATAGATTGTGATCCAGATTTAAAATCTATTAGTAAAGCTCTGAAGGAGATATATAAGCCTGAGTTTAAGGCAGAATTAGAGTTAACTATAAACCCATATGGAGATGGACTTGCTGTTGAAAAAATCATAAATATTTTACGAAAAACATCATTTGATAATTTACTTAAAAAAAATTTCTATAATTTAAATCAATAATGAGAATAGTTTTTATTGGCTCAGTAAAGTTTTCTAAAATGGCTCTTGAAAAAGTCCATAAATTAGGAGGTAATATTAAAGGAATATGTACTCTTAAAGAATCGAGCTTTAATGCTGATTTTTGCGATTTAACCTCATTTGCTAATTCCAAGAACATTCCTTGTAAGTATACGAAAGATATTAACTCTTCTGACACTTTAAAATGGATTAAAGACAAATCTCCGGATGTCATATTTTGCTTTGGTTTCTCAAGACTGTTGGGAAAGGAAATTTTAAACTTGCCAGCATTAGGTGTAATTGGTTATCACCCAGCAGAACTTCCAAAAAATAGAGGAAGACATCCACTGATTTGGGCTTTGGTTTTGGGATTAAAGAAAACTGCTTCTACATTTTTATTTTTGGATGAAGGTGCTGATAACGGAGATATTCTTTCCCAATCTTTCATTGAAATCGATAAAAATGATGATGCCGGCTCACTCTATAAAAAAGTTTCAGAACGAGCATTAATTCAGATAGAAGAATTCTTACCAAAATTAATATTGGGTAATTATTCTAGAATAAAACAAAATCATGAACTAGCTAACACATGGAGAAAAAGAGGAGAATCTGATGGAAAAATTGACTGGAGGATGGATGCAAAGTCAATCCACAATCTTGTTAGAGGTTTGACTAAACCATATGTTGGCGCTCATTTTCTACACTCAGATAAAGAAATAAAAGTATGGAAAACTCAAATTATTAAATGTGATTTTTTAAATATAGAACCAGGTAAGGTGATGGGTATAGATAAAAAAGGATGTTTAATCATTAAATGTGGTAAAAATTCTTTAAAGTTAATTAAAATAGAGCCCAATCTTAGCGCTTCAATAGGCGATTATTTATGAAAAGATTAGTTATTGCTCCTCACCTAGATGATGAAGCTTCTTTTAGGCTGATTTCAGAGGATATGAGTACTTTCTTAATTTCTTTAGATCTTTAAAAAGTGATTATTGCAAGATAAAGCATTGGAATCTAACTATACCAAAAACCATTCTTCTGAATGTTCTCAGGTGTGAGGTTAAAAAATTCTTTTTTTAGGAATTCTTTACCTGATTGATTGAGCTCGTTTTCTAGTATTGAGACAATTCTTTCACCTGCATCACCATCACCAAAGGGATTTTCTTGATCTTGAATAATTTTTTTAAAATCTTTTGAAAAAACATGATTAATAGCATCAGTGATCTTCATTGAATTATTTGGAACATCAATGACACTTTTAGGCTTTAGTCGCCCTTTTTGCCTATTTCCAATATTAACACTGCCTACTTTACAGTATGGGGCTTCAAAAATTCCGCTTGAGGAGTTACCAATGACACACTCAGCTTCTTTTAAGAATGATAGATAACCGTTTTGCCCTAATGATGAAAAGAAATGCGCATTATTATTTTTTTTGACATAAGCCTCTATTAAGCCCTTAATTGCTTCTCCATCATGATCAGCATTTGGCGATGTAAAAATCAGACTGAAGTCCTTGAAGTTATCGATAGCCTTTAAGATTTCATTCAAGTTTTTTAAGTTATCTTCTCTTTCGAGAGTTACCGAGTGATAGGTTATCATTAGGATTCTTTTTTTGAGCTTTACTTCAAATCTTTCCTCCAACTCTTTTCTGGTTAACAAGGGTGTATTTTTAACTGAATCAAGCCCGAGCGCTCCTACAAAGAATACTCTTTCAGGATTTTCCCCCAATTGAATAACCCTTTTCTTGTATTCTTTTGTCGTCACAAAATGAAAGCATGACATTTTTGTTAGAGAATGTCTGATTGCTTCGTCTATTGCTGCTTCTGTGTTTTCTCCGCCGTGTATATGTGAAATGGGAATATTTAATATCATTGCAGCAATCGAAGCTGCAAATATCTCATATCTGTCTCCCAGTACCAAAACCATAGAAGGATTTAGCTTCCTTAGAGTTTTTGCGGTACGATCTATACCCTTGGAAAGTGCTTCGGCTATTCCAATCGATGAATCATCACCCGATAGAATTTCTAGCTCGGCATCAATTTGCATATTATCATCTTTTATTTCTTTAATCGTATTACCATGTTTAGAGGAGAGATGTGAGCCTGTTACAATAAATTGCGAGTTAAGCGATTTACTTTTTTTGAGCCGCAATAACACATTTTTTAAAAGCCCATAATCTGCTCTTGAGCCAGAAATAACACAAAGTATGGGTTTCATTGCCAATTAGATTAGTTCTTTAATCAGCATAAA
>MDSV01147071.1_pt1 | contig 10500 bp, 6 predicted proteins | sample 810851 | NCBI WGS metagenome assembly MDSV01 (sample SAMN05326640, study PRJNA326480) | marine metagenome | isolation source: seawater | place: Atlantic Ocean: North East | collected 2012
GCCACGATCACGTTGACGGAAGGCGTCACCGTTGGCGACGGCTCCCTCTGGGACCTGCTTCATGACCCCTGTTGGGAAAGTGAAGACGTGTTCGACACCGAGTGTGCCGGATGGACATTGATTCCCGTTGCCGAACGCGAAGCGCTTCGAAAGGACATGGTGAACGTGGCGTTTGACACCCTCTCCGAAGAAGTTCGATCGACGCTAATGAACGAGGACGGGACCAAAGCCATCGTCTACGTCAATCAACGGTACATGAACCTCAACATCGCTGGTGGCCTCCGGGATCAAATCGACGAAATCCTTGACGAAGGCCCCACCTTGCTGAACACCCGTACATCGCTTTTGACGGGTGGACTTCCTGTTTCACTGGACATCAACAAGGGGATTCATGAAACACAAACCACGACGACGTTGCTCACGCTGTTGGTGTTGACGTTGCTTCTCATGGTCGTGTTCCGGTCTCCACGACTCGGCGTGTACACGATGATTCCCGTCGCAGTCGTTATTTTGTGGCAACCGTTGTTGATGCAGAGCGGGGACGTCAACGTCAACATCTTCACGGCCATGATCGGCACCATCGTCTTCGGCATCGGTGTGGACGATTCCATCCACGTCATGCATCGAATACGAGAGGAGGGAGAGTCTCCGCACGGGATGGCTTCTGCCATTGAAGAAACCGGTCAAACCATCTTTGAGACAACGATTACGACGGTTTCAGGCATCGCTGCTGGTTTCCTTGCTGCCTTCCCGGGACTGGAAAATTTCTTCATGCTCATGTGCCTCTTGATCATCTTCGCCTTCATCACCAGCACCTTCCTGCTGCCTGCCATCATCACGGCCGAACACGTCGCACGGGCAAAGGCCAACGGTCATCCATCCTGGATCGATTTCGGAGAAGGCGTGGCCATCGGTGATTCAACGGTGATGAAGCCAATGGACGCCGTGATACCTGGGACGTTCGTCACCCTTGAAGGCGGTGGAGGGAGTAGGGAGTAAGCCCCTTTCTGTTACCTTTCGGTGACCGCATTCAACTGTGCATCCTACCTGTTCCTCGTCGTGCCGAGTCAACGGAACGGTTTGGACTTGCTCCGGCGGGGTGGCTCGTCTCATCGACAACAAGGCAACCTCGGTCTTTCAACGTCATCGTACACACCTTGCATCGTTCGTTTCTGCAGCTTTGAACCCGGCCATTTCTGTCTGCTTCCTTCTGGTAGCCGCCTGCACTACGGAGAGGGGACTTTCCTCAGAGTCGAACTCTGTCAGCGGTCCTCCTACTCCCTCCGCTCGGTAGGGCGCACCGCTCGCATTTCAATGCGACCCATCCGGTTGGAGGATCACTTGTATGGGTTTTCTCCCGGTGAATCGGGAGCCGCCGGTGCGCCGTAGGGCCCGTGGTTCGGTGCTGGAATGGTGGCGACCGTCTTCGCTTGCGCTGGAGCAGGCTGGCGCAGTGGTGGAGGCATCTCCTCACGTCTCAACCCAAAGATCAGGAGGCCAACAAGGCCCGCGGTCAACAGACCGACGATGCCCAACAGTGCTGGATTAACGGTGCTGATGGTTCCAAGCAGTCCGTCGGATCGAGGCTCGTCAACAAGAACGGTTCTCGACTGCGAATTCGGACCGTTAACGATGCTCAATTCCAGCCACTGAGAGCCGTCCCTCGTCGGCTTCCATAGGTACTGGTAGATCTCTTGCTGACCCGACCCGATGTTCACCAAACGAGCATCAAGACGCGTCCTAGCTCCGCTGGATTCAACCTGTTCGAGAACCATGTTGGCCTCGCCGTCGGCCAATCCAGTGTTGACCAAGAGAGCGGAGACTTCGATGAGATCGCCTTGGTGGATATCGCTCGCAGGTTTCATTTCAATGTCCGAGAGTTCGTACACCGGAACGCGCTGCTGCAACGTCCACACCCGCAGCGGTGCATCCACGTCGTTGAAGATGGGGTCGATGGACAGGCCTGCACGGTCCTTCCCGGTGACCCATACCCTCAATTCAACGGCTTTTGTTCGGAAGGCAGGAAGCATGAGGCCGTCAAGATCCAGCGAACATCGCACGGGAATTGAATCGCCGTTTCGTCGTTCTCCCAAAATTTCCAAAGGAACGCTTCCGTTGTCAAATACGTAGTTTAAGCCCAGCCCAGGCTCGTTGAGCGACCAGTGAAGACGGAGCGTGGAGGCGTTCAACTGAGCGTTCTCGTCCAGACGAAGCTCAAACTGCAAATCCTTCCATGCCTCTTCCGACAACATGGTGTTGAAACCCGGGCGGTCCACCGCCGCAATTCGGGGCGCCTCGTTGTCAACAATGAACCACACAAACGCGGCATCGTTTCCTCTATAGATGGCCCCATTGGGTGCATCCCTAAGCCCTCCAAACAACCCATAGGTGCCGTCCACGAGCGGTGCGATCATCGTCCCTGAGAAGGTCCCGTTCACGACGAGCGCCTCCAGGTTGTTTTCTCCAACCGTCAGTTCCACATCGAGCTTCTGACTGGGGGTCGTACCGGTGCGGTACCACACCACATTGCCTTCAACACCGAAGGTGGTACGTGGTTGAACCCAGTAGCCGGGTTCATCGGGTTCATCGCCTTCGATGTCGATGGTGAGGGATTCAGAGTCAATGGACAATTCACCCGAAAACCGCCAGTTCAACGGCTCCAACATAAAACGGTTGGACTGCCCGGTTTGGTCGAGCAGATAGATTTGAGGAATCCTCGACAGGGAGACATCGGGATCGTAGCCCCATTCGATGGAGAAGTTGACGACGAATTCCCCGTTTCTTGAAAACATGTCCGACGCGTCAGCGGGGACGAGTTCACACGACTCAACCTCAACATATGGGTCTTGAGAAGAACAAATGTTTGTGGATTGATTCCATTGAATGAGCGCCGGTTGACGTGTGTTTGCGGCAAGTTCCAGATGCACTTCTGCCAGATCGTAGATGCCGTTCTGTTCCCATACAGGCACTCGGATTTCGTAATCTTCGTGGGGGTGAAGCCACGGAGAGACCGTGCCATCGGGCCAAGCGAGTGAGGAGGCCCCAAGGGACGGTGCCCCGTTTGTGTTCAGTTGGACATGGAACATCGGGGCGGAAAGCGAACCACCGTCCTCCATGATGTGTCCCGCACTGTCAGCAACCTCAATCCAACCGGCGAAATAATCCCCCTGAATGGCTTGGGAAGTGTCGACCATTGCTGCGTAATCGCCCATCAGGAGAGACCGATCTTCTGGGAGGGATAGCGAAGCCATGACCACTTCTTCAGCGTCCATACCACCGTCTTGGTTGACGTCGTCGGCCCATGAGCGCCACGTGAAGATGTTGGCGTGCGTAGGGAGGTGCGGGCGGTCGGCAACGGTGAACGACAGCGCTGTTCTGGGCGCTATGTCTCGACTGTCAAATCGTTCAACCGAACTGTCCATGAGCGTGGGCGGGACGTTGTCAAACATGAAATTCAGCGACATCGGACCGGTACTGACCACTTCTTGGCCTCGAAGAGGCACCACTTCGACACCCATGCCGACGGAGGTACGCCCGGTAGGGGCTGTGTAAGGGAACAACGCAACCCCTTCATCGAGAACCGTCGTGGTGGCGTACTCGTTGCCGTCAACAAGGAACCGAACCAGCGCCTGACCGGAGCGAGGAGCTCCCTCTGAGGTGTTCTCAAACCCGAGGACAACCTCCAGGGATACCACCTCGCCTGCCCTGAGATAAGGGTATTCTGCTGAGGAACGAATTCCATCGTTGGACATCATGGACCAAGATTTGACTTCGATGTCGTTCTCCACCCCAAGGTCGTGCCCCAAGCCAAACACCTTGGAGACGGGGAGAAGTGGGCCGTTGTTGGAAATCAGGCTCACGGACATCGTCAGAGAGGGCTCATCGTCCCAACCGTCTGGGAAACGGAAATGGTGGCGAATCTCAAGGAATTCATTCGATCCCGTCGCAGAAACGGAGCCCGGCAGACCTTCATCAAACCACAGCAAGGCCGTTCCTGAAGCCGTGCAGGACGAGAGGGAGGTGGAGGTGATGGGCAGCGAAGTCACCGGGCATCGTAGCTTGCTCTGTTGTTGAACTCCCGACAAATGAAGTTCGACCGACCACCCGGACTGTTTTGCGTGGGTCAGGGCATCAGAAACGCCAAGGGGTGAAAAATCGAAGGTTGCGGTTGATTCGACCCAGTTCGTACCGGGAACCAACGTGTCCGATACGTTGGCGACGTTTAGGTCAAGCGCTTTGACCGATGCTTGCGACTCCACGTTCATGACGCCCAGGTAAGCAGAACCGGTGGCGTCCATGCGGATGGGGAGATTGACGATGCGTTGACCCAACACAGGAACTGCCGACGATAGGGCGTGATTCAATCCGAGCACCAAAGGATCGCCTGCGTTTAACGACAGACTGATGTTGGCCTCGTAAGGTGCAAACACCCCACCAAACAGAAGGTCACCGGAGGAAAGGGATGAGCCGATTCGAACCTCGACGGTGGCCATCGGCAGGCCCGACGGTCCGTGGTTGTTGAGGGCCTGAATCAAGGCATCGTTCAACGAAACAAGTTCGCTGGGCGTGAGTTGAACGATGGAAAGGTCGTTGATGTTGGGCAAATTGCGACTGAGAATGTCCTGCCCGTTCACCGCCATGGCCATGAAAGGGCTCGAAAGGCTACCGGAAGGGACCGCAACCGCGAATGAAAAGGCATCAACACCCCGCATGGGCACCGCAATCTCAAGCGAAGCGGTTTTTGCTGGCGCAACGGGCGTCACCACCCACAAATCGTCGTTAAGAAGTGTGTTTTGAAGACCGAAGACGCCATCGCCGGGGCGGTCAAGCGACCATTCGTTTGCACCGTCCAAGCCCACATCCAAACGGACGCCATCGGGGACGGATGTTCGCACGAGTTCCGCTTCAAACGAGGTCCACGTGTGCGTTGCTCCGCTGGTGGCGCTCACCGTACGAAACTGAGCCATGTACGCCGGTTGGCTCAGCACATGACGAGCGTTTGGTTCAATGTTCGTCCACGACACACCGCCGTTGGTGCTGAACTGGAGTTGGGCATTGCTGGATTGTGAACTGTTCACTTCAACGACTGAAAAACCGCTGCGAAGATGATAGGTGTCTGAGAGAACCGAACCTGAGCTGCTGAGAACGCCGTTGGACCAGCTCCCCGATTGAACGGCCCATCCCTCGGCGGTGGGGTCCGTGTCAAAGGACATGGCGATGTGGCCGTTGAGCGACCAGCTCCGGATTTCCGATGTGCCGCCGTCCGCAGCCTCTTTCATGTAAACTTCAAACTTCAGCAAGGGGTGTTGCTGAGCATCGATCATCCCCAAATCCACCCACGTTGAGGTCAGACGTTCAAAACCAGGTACCGGGGCGTTGGTGGTCGCATCAAGAATTTGCCATTCAAACTCCGAGCCGGGATAGACGAGGGCGTCCATGTGAAGCAAACCATGCATCAGGTTTTCACCTCGGCCCAGGAGCGACGGCCCAAACGCATCCGACGTCCAAGTGCCCTCTCCGTTGCCTGAGCCACCGGTGGGTGTAATGACGATGTCGTCAACCCATGCCGTGTCCGAACCGGAATTGACGCTGCCGTCTTTTGTGTACTTCCACGTTAGGGTTTGAGCGTTGGCCGGGATGTTGAACACATGCTGTGCGTTGTTGACCGTGCCCGACCACTGATTGTTGTAGCCGCTGTAGCGAGTGCAGCCCGTGTTGTCAATGCAAAACAGGAGGTAGTCAAAGCTGCCCTCGGACGACACGCTGTATCTGAACGACCCCGTGGATGAGGGAAGTTGGGAAACATCTAGTGTCATGCCGGTCTCTTGGCCGTGTGTGATGGTCCCTGCCTTGGCCAATCGCGCACCACCTAAGCGAGCGTCGGTTTGAATCGCCCAGTTCGTTGTGCCGGAAAGACTCCATTCGGGGGCGAACGTACCGGATTCAAAATCGTACTGCCAGTCTTGGGGCAGTATCTGAAGTGAGGATTTGTTTACATCCATTCCCTCGTATTGGGTACTCCCCGAAAAGTCGCCAGCATCGGTCAACACGCTCCCCATCGAACTCGTGAGCGTGCTGGCTCCCATGTCGATGTTGAGCGATTTGATGGAGTGTCCGTCCGGTATTGAAAGTTCCACCCGCTGGTTGGCACCGTCGGGCCATGAGCCGATGGTGAGTTGTTGGTTCTGTCCGATGGGTGTCACCTCGTTTCGAACGGATTCAGTAGCGGATTCCAAGGGCGCGTAGTGCGTTGATGGGACCAGAGAAAACAGGAACAAAACAACCAATCCGGACGCCAGGGTGGCCCCTCGGGTTTGGCTCATGTGATAATGACGGCCTCTCAAGGGTCTAAAGGGTTCGGCCACGCGTTGTTGAGGATGAGGAGCGAAAGTCCATAGATGGCGTGCCGGAGTGTCATCCATGGACGTTGAAGCACTGAAGAAAGAGGCGGGTGAAGCAGCGTGCGCTTACGTTCGCAGTGGGATGAACGTTGGTCTCGGGACCGGTTCAACCGTCAAGTACACGATATTGGAACTCGGCCGACTTGTTCGAGAGGAAGGCCTCAATATCGTCGGCGTGCCCACATCAATCGCCACCAAAACATTGGCCACTGAGGTTGGCATTCCTCTTGCAGACCTGGACGATTTATCGGGATTGGACGTCGTGATTGACGGAACGGACGAATTCGATCCGTCGTTCCAACTCATCAAAGGTGGTGGTGCAGCGCTGTTGAGGGAAAAAGTCGTCGCCCAAGCCTCCAAGCGGATGGTGGTGGTCGCTGACGAGCGCAAGCGGGTCAACGTCCTTGGTGCCTTTCCCCTCCCCATCGAGGTCACTCCTTTTTCCCACAACACCACAAGGCGCAACATCGAATCCGTTTTGGGATGCAAGGTCGTCATGCGAGAGGAAAGCGGTGTTTTGCTGCAAACCGACAACGGGAACCACATCGCAGACGCCCACACCGGTGCAAGCATCACCGATCCTGAGAAGACGGAAACGGCCCTGCTTGCGCTGGCCGGCGTTGTTCAGGTTGGGCTGTTCAACAACATGTGCGACGTGGTCGTATTGGCGTCGTCCACCGGCGTTAAGATACTTGAAAAGAACGTTTGAATGCCCGTCCTATCCGCGGTGCATCAAGCATTAAATACACCCGGCAAAAGGCAAGGATGGGCCTGTAGCTTAGTCAGGTAGAGCGACGGACTCTTAATCCGTCGGTCGCGGGTTCGAACCCCGTCAGGCCCGCCAACCTTGTCATCGCAGGTAGGCCTTCACCAACTCGGGTGAAACAGGCCCAAAATTGTGAGAATCCTCGCTCGCCAACGGGTCGGGGTGATCTCCGGTGAGGAACAGTCGCCCGCTGGCTTCCACGGTTGAGATTCTTTTTACCATCAGGACGCCGGACTTCAGTGGGTGCTCGACCAAGACCACGTCGTTTTCGGATGGGGTGTAGTTATGGTCGCACACAATCAACGAGATGAGGTCTCCGTCATGATAGGTGGGCCACATGCTGTCGCCCTGGATGCGAACATCCAAAGCCTCGGTCATGGATTAACCTCAGGAGGCTCGAATCCATGGGACTTCGCGTCCCTTGGCGGTCCAGAACATGTTGTGGACGGCCTCGCAGGCGTCCATGAGTTCTTGGGCGTGTCCGGCGGAAACCTCAACTTTGCACGCAGAGCAGAGTTTCGCAGCGTGCCAGAAGGTGTCGTGGAGATCCGGGATGGATTCAAGGTGTTGCGGTTTGAAAAAGTCGGTCCACAGGATGAGGAGTTCGTCTTTGCAGTTTTGGGCTTCTTCTTCTTTCACAGCTGCGTAGCGAGCCATGGTGTTCATGTAAGCGGCCATTGCGACGGAATCGTTGGTGTCAGGACAGGTCATGGCAAGCATCTTCTTTGTCATGGACTGAACGGCTTCAGCGGCGATTCGGGCACTGGCTGGGTCGTACACACCGCAGGGAGCGTCGCAGTGGGCTTCGGCAATGATGGGGGTCTTCATGGTTCACCGGAGAAAGCGGAGCCATAAGAACATGATTGATGCGCCCGGGCAGAAGACTACGGACGGATGGTGGTGCCGGATTCTCCGCGTAGCGCATCGAGGACATGACCGGGCGAGCAAACGAGACCGACGCCGCCTTCGGTCCCCGAGACGAAGTTGCAAATCGCTTCGACCTTCGGACTCATGGAGCCTTTCGGAAACTCGCCATCGGCCTCCATCGCGCGGGCTTCGTCGACGCTCAAGGTTCGAACGGGTTCGGCATCAGGGGTTCCAAACGAGCGGTAAATGGCATCTGCAGCCGTGCTGATGATCAGCGCATCTGCGTCCAAATCGGTGGCCAAGAGCGACGAAAAGCGATCCTTGTCAATCACGGCTGGAACGCCTTGTTGGTGGCCCCCGACCCGAGCGGTGGGAACACCACCGCCACCACCGCAGATAACGACGGCGTGAAGATCCACCAAGCGCCGAATCACATCGATCTCAAGGATTTGAATCGGTTGGGGGCTCGCAACCACTCGCCGAGGTCCGTGAACGGTTTCAGCAATGTTCCAGTCCACGGACATGACCGTCTCTGCATCGAGAACAGGTCCAACCGGTTTGGTGGGCCAACTGAACGCCTCGTCCTCGGGGTCGACCTCGACGTGGGTCAGCACCACCGCGGTCCGTTCTGGACGACGGCGACGTTCCAGAATGGCTTGCAGGTGCATGGAGAGTTCATGCCCAATCATGCCCTGGGTGGCCGCCACCCAAGCATCAAGACTGTGAGCGCGTTCCGAGTCCAACGACAGAAGATGCCCCACTTGCGGTCCATTACCGTGCGTGATGACCACGCTCCAGTCCATCTCCAAAAGGTCAATGACGTCGCTCATGACTCGGGCCAGAACCTCGGTGGAATCGTTGGTGAGGCCGGTTGGGGATTGCAAGGCGTTGCCGCCCAGCGCGTACACAGCAGTCTTTTTCACAAAGCCACCTCGGAGAGGACGGCTTTCAGACTTTGCACGATAACGTGCAAAGCAGGTCGTATTTCAAAGCGGTTGAAGGGAGACATATACATAGGCCGGTCCGCTGGGTTTGAGCGGTGAGAGCATGGTCAAGACCACTTGGATAGGCGATGTGCAAAACGGCCAATACGACGGTCAGACGGTCGAACTCATGGGTTGGATTAAACGGACGCGTGGAAACAACAACCTGCGCTTCATCGTTTTGCGTGACTCAACCGGCACGATTCAATGCGTTGGAAAAAAGGCCAACCTCGGTGAAGAACTCTTTGACGTGCTCAAGGGCGTCATCATCGAAACCAGCGTGATCTTCACCGGTACTGTACGTGCGGACGAACGCGCCGAAGGCGGGCATGAACTCGATGTCTCAAACATTGAAGTTGTCGGCCCCGTGAACTCCGAACGCCCGTTCCCCATCACCGAAGCCGACATGCTGGTCGAAGATGAAGACGGAGAACTCACGTACGGCGGTACCGAACACACCCTCAATCATCGGCATCTCTACTTGAGGACAACTCGAGCCACGACGATGTTGAAACTTCGGAGCTCAGCCTTTGGAGCCATTCACAACTACTTCCGAGGTCACGATTTCTTGGAATATCAAGCACCCAACTTCGTTGCCGGTGCGGTGGAAGGTGGTTCAACGTTGTTTGAGGTCCCGTATTTTGGAAAGCAAGCCTATCTCACGCAATCCTGGCAACTCTATGCCGAAGCAGCCATGCCGGCGCTTGAGCGCCTCTACACCATTGCACCGTCCTTCCGAGCGGAGAAATCGAGAACTCGACGCCACTTGACCGAATTTTGGCATGCTGAGATGGAAATGGCTTGGGCCACCAACAACGACATCATGGCCCACGGTGAAGGTGTGGTTCGACACATCGCACGAGCCTTGTTGGATGAACGTGAGGATGAACTAACCTATCTGGAACGAGATCTCGGACTCATTGCAAGCTACGCTGACAACCCTTACCCGAGAATGCGGTACGACGAAGCCATTGAAATTCTTCAGGCGAAAAATGTGGCCGTTGAATGGGGCCAAGATTTGGATTACTCCAAAGAAAAAATCCTCACTCAGGATTTTGATGTTCCGCATTTCTTGACCCACTACCCTAAGGTGGCCAAACCGTTCTATCACCGGGTGGACCCGGAGGACGACAAGTACGTCCTTTGCCACGACCTGCTCGCACCCGAAGGCTACGGAGAAATCATCGGCGGGGGCGAACGCACGTGGTCGGAAGAGGAAATCCTTCAGCGCATCGACGAAGAGGGCACACCGCGCGAACCGTATCAGTTCTACATCGACGTTCGTTCCTACGGAGGCGTCCCCCACGGTGGATTCGGTTTGGGCGTGGACCGAGTCGTGAGCTGGTTGGCTGGTGCAACCCACATTCGTGAAGTGATTCCATTCCCGAGAACATCCCGCCGGGTCACGCCCTGATCAAAGCAGGGTTTCTCCGCACGATGGACAAGGCATGCCCGGGATGAAGGCACCCAACAGAAACCCACA
>MDSV01081233.1_pt1 | contig 10499 bp, 9 predicted proteins | sample 810851 | NCBI WGS metagenome assembly MDSV01 (sample SAMN05326640, study PRJNA326480) | marine metagenome | isolation source: seawater | place: Atlantic Ocean: North East | collected 2012
AAGCCCTCATAGCTCAATTGGTAGAGCAATTGATTTGTAATCAATAGGTTCGCGGTTCGAGTCCGTGTGAGGGCACCACAATTACTAATCCCTATAAAAAATATTGAGCAATTGTTTTTTAAACATTTTTTCTTCGTTTAAAACTTTCTTCTTATAACTAGTAAATTTTTTTATCTCTTTTTGATAATTTTTTAATAACTTTTCTATAATATGATTTATTTTTTTAAGATCATTATATTTTTGTTTAAACTTAAATTGTTTGTTTATTGGAATATCAAATTTATTTTCTGCGCTACCTTTGTAATTTGTAATTATACAATTATTAAACAATACTGCTTCTCTTGGCATTTTATCTTTTCCAGGATGATAACCAAAATCAATATATATTTTTGATTTTTTAAATATCTTAATTAATTGTTTTGGAGTGAAACCTCTTAATTCTATGAATTTTGTATTTGTTATTCTTTTTAACAACTGAATAAAATCGTTACTTTTATGGGAGTAACAAATTAGGTTTTCTTTTTTATTTTGCTCCTTGCTTTTTTTAAGTAAATTTTTATTTTGAAAATCGAATAGAAAGTATAAATTTTTTATTTTTTCTTTCAAATAATTATAAGCATAAAATGATTGCATAAAATGTGAGGAAGCTTGTTTAATTTCCTCCTTTTCATTAAAATTAGAATACTTGTAAATAGTTTTTAGATAATCTTGATAGGTAAAAACTCCAAAATAATAATTAGTAATTTTGTTGAATATATTAACTATATTAAAAGGTATCTTTATTATTGATCGTATTATTTTTTTATTTTCAAAACGGAATTTATAACCAAAATAGTTGTCTATACTTAACCACCAAATAATTTTTCGAATATTAGAATATTTTAAACCAAATTTTAAATACATGAATTGTTCAGGCATGATTAGTATATTGTCTTTTTGATCCTCAATAAAATTTGTATAATTTATTTTATAATGTTTAAAGTTTTTATGAATTGGATTTTTAGTTTCGTTTGGTAAATAATATATTAAAGTTTCAACTTTAAAGATTTTACTAATATAAAAGGCTAGTTGATGTAAACATTCAGGGCCACCAGTAAATGTATTAGCTGGGGCAAGTATGTAAATTTTAGTATCTTTTTTTAAAAAAATCTTTCTATTTTTTTTAATCATTAAATATCTTTATTTCCAACCATAAGTTTTTAAAGAATTGTAGCTAATTGATAAAATTGATTTGAGATTTTCTAAAAAATTTAACTTGTTATATTTTTTATTAATTTGCCATAGATTTAATAGATTTGATATTTTATTTGATGATCTATTATTACTATTTATTCTGTAATAAACAAATGTATTAAATATTTTAAAAGATAAATTTCCACTCTTTAATAATTCGCACTTAAAAAGATAATCCTCATGCTTGACGTCTTTAAATAATTTATTTCCTAAAATTGACCTTTTAACTAAAATTGATGAAGTGCTCATAGTTGATTTATGAATAAATTTATTAAAGTCATAAATTTTTGGTAAATTTGTTTTTTTTGTATCTCTATTAGTGTTATTAAAAAAATATTCTATATCTGTATAAGAGAAGTCATACTTATTATCTAGCATTTCACGGATTTGTGTTTCTAATTTATTTTCTGGCCAATAATCGTCTGAGTCTAAAAATGCAATATATTCAGATTTAGAATTTTTTAAACCTAAATTCCTACAATACGATGGTCCAAAGTTTTTGTTTAAAAGAGTTATTTTAATTTGGTCCTCTCTGTTATATTCTTTCAAAATATCTCTGGACAAGTCATTTGAACAGTCATCTATTAAGTATACGCTCCAATTTTTGTAAGTTTGGTTTAAAACAGAGTTTAGACACTCTTTTAAATAATCGCCTTTGTTATAGTTTGGTATAATTATATCTATATTTGGCAAATTTTTCATTGAATTTTAATTGTATCAGTATAATTATAAGAGCATGAAGTCTGAAAGCAATTTAAAAATTTTTTTTATTAAATTAATTGCCATTACCTTTTCTATAATAGTTGTTATTAATGTTTTTTATAACGTTTTTTTATCGGATAAGTTAGATGTTTTAAACAAACTTTCAAGTTTAGATAAAGAGACGGCTGAAATGATAAAGGATAAAGTTAGGTCAGAACTAAAAAGTGGTTTAGAAAAAGATAGAATTTTATCTGATGAAGATGCCTTATTGATTAAAAAATTTATAAATAAAATTTACTCTGAATTAAATTAAAATCTTACATTGAATAAATTTTTTAAAATTGTATCTGAAAATGAAAAAATAATAAAAATTTTTCTAATAGCGTATTCCGTCTACTGCGCAATAATTGTAGGAATGTCGTGGGACGAGGGTTATTATCACAAAATTGGAGAAATAAATTTAAATTATCTTTTATCTTTTGGTTTAGTAAATGAAAACTTTGATCAAAAGTTTCGATTTTCGACTCTTTATTGGTCTCTATCAAGTTTATTAGGTCAAGTTGTACCTGAAAAATATAGTGTGGAAGCTTACCACATTATAAATACTTTCTTTGGTTTAATGATCTTTGTCGGAGTTTATCATGTTGTAAAAAAAATATTTAATAAATCAATAGCAAAAATATCTGTTGTATTTCTTTTTTTTCTTCCCTTTTTTTTTGGTCATTTAGCTATTAACAACAAAGACATTATAATTGCTTTTGCACATTTATGGACAATATATTACTTAATAAAATATTCGGTTAAAAAATTTAATTTTAAAAATAAAATAATAGTTTTATTTAAGATCTCAATTTTATCGGCTCTAGGTACTGGTATCCAACTTTTATTTCTTGGTTCTCTAGCTCCTGTATTGATATTTTTTTTAATATTTTTAATTTTTTTTAAAAAAAAGAAAATTGGTGAAATATTAACTGATTTATTAATTTATTTAATATTTTTTTATTTTATACTAATTCTATTTTGGGTTGACACACATGACAATATATTTGTGCTTCCCTTCAGTTTTTTATTAGATACTTTTTCTTTAGATGTAGGGTGGCCTTTTAATTTGACAAATAAAGAATACACATTTTCTAAGGAAATTCCTAGCCAATATCTTTTAATTAACTACCTTTATAAATTACCAGAATTCATTATTTTTTTATATGCAATTTCTATACCTGTTATATTTATAAAATTTAAAAAGCTACAAGAGGAATTTAGTAATTTTTCTGTAAAATTTATATTACTTATTGCTATGCTGTTATTTCCGCACTTAATACTAATTTCAATAAAATATCCTATTTATGATGGATTAAGACTTTTTTTATGGGCTACACCTTACTTGGTTATCATTCCAGCAATTACTTTTAATTATATAATAAAAGAAAAAAAATTATTTTTTGATATTTTAAAGTATATTTTCTTTTTTTTATTTGTTTTACATTTATTAAATTTTGTCAAAATTACTCCCTATCATTATACTTATTTAAATTCTTTTTCTGGTGATATAAAAAAAAGATATCAAAAATTTGAAAACGATTATTGGTCTCTAAGTTTAAAAGAGCTAATTCTTAATTCTAATTTGAAAGAAGGTAAGATTAATTTTTCTGTTTGTGGAGTAAATTCTTTTGTCGCAAAAACTTATATGAAACAAAAATATAAAAATGTTGAATATGTAGGTATAAATACAGCCAATTATGTTATTATGACAAATAGAACATTGTATTCTGAAAAAAATCAAAGTATTTCAAATTGTTATGACGAATATAATTTTGAAAATGTTGCAGAAATTAAAAGAAACGGTTTAGTTTTATCAGTGATTAAAAAAATAAGATAATGGCAATAAAAAAAGTAAGAAATAAAAATCCAGACTTATTAATTGTTGGAGCTGGACCAGTTGGTTGTGTGATAGCGGAAAGAGCTGCAAAAATTAAGAAGTGGTCCTCATTAATTGTCGAAAAAAGAAATCATATTGCAGGCAATTGTTACGATGAAATTAATGAAAAAGGTTTGAGAATTCATAAATACGGTCCGCATTACATGAGGTTTAAAAAAAAGAAAATTTTTAATTATGTCAGCCAGTTTACAAAATGGATAAAAGGAAACTATATAGTAAAAACATTTATAAAAGGACAATTATACCCTATCCCTATTAATTTAAACACTTTAGAAAAATTTTTTAAAAAAAAATTTAAGAATAAGAGAGAGGCAAAGAAATTCGTAAATACATTAAGAATAAAAAAGAAAAAAATTAAAAATAGTGAAGATTTTATTTTATCCAAATTAGGTAAAGAAATTTATGAAAACTTTTATAAAAATTATACTATTAAACAATGGGGGATTCATCCACGAAATTTAAATAAAAGTGTTGTTGGTAGATTGCCAATTCGATTTAATCGAGATCCATATTATGTTAATCAAAAACTTAAAGTCATGCCCAAAAATGGTTATACAAAACTTTTTGAAAATATGACTAAAGATAATAAAATAGAAATATTATTCAAAACACCTTATGAAAAAATAAAAAAAAATATTAATCCTAAGATAGCGACAATTTATACTGGTCCGCCTGATATTTTTTTCAATTTTAAATACGGTAAATTAGATTGGAGATCATTAGATTTCAAATTTAAAACTTTTAAGAAAAGTAAAGTACAGGAGTGTGTTCAAATAAATTATCCAAATGATAACAAGTTTACAAGAAAAGTTGAAATTAAACATGTAACTAAGCAAAAATCTAAATTTTCTACAATTTCTTATGAGTTTCCAAAGTCTAAAGGTGATCCTTACTACCCAATTAACAACAAAAAAAATATTAAGCTTTTTAAAAAATATCAAAAGTTAATAAAAAAATTAGAGAAAAAAAATATTTTTTTTGAGGGTAGATTAGCCAGTTATCGTTACTTAAATATGGATGAGGTTATAGAAGCTGCTCTTAATTTATTTAAAAAATTAAAAAACAAATATAATTAACAAATGAATAATATTTTAGTTACAGGAGGAGCGGGATATATAGGAAGTCATATTGTAGAACAACTTTTGCAATTAAATAAAAAAGTTTTTATTATTGATAATCTTTCTACTGGTTATAAAAAGTTACTTCATAAAAAGGCTAAATTTTTTCATTGTGATATTAGAAATTTTAGAAAATTTAATAATTTTGTAAAGAAAAATAAAATTTCCTCAGTAATACATTTGGCTGCAAAATTAAGTGTCGGGGAAAGTCAAAAAAAACCAAGAAAATATTTTTTAAATAATGTTTTAGGAACTAAGAATATAATTAAATGTTGTAAGCAAAATAATATTCAAAATTTAATTTTTTCATCAACTTGTGCTGTTTATAAAGACAAATTAAAAATGGTAAAAGAGAGTTCAAAAGTTAATCCTAAGAGTGTATATGGTAAAACAAAGCTTTTAGGGGAAAACTTTATCAAAGATAATTTAAAAAAAACTAAAACTAATTATGCGATTTTAAGATATTTTAATGTAGCTGGAGCAAGTGATAGTGGAAATATTGGCCAAATATCTAGAGGTGATCAATTATTTAAGAATTTATCAATAGCTTCAACAAAAGAAAAACCTAAAATTAATATATACGGTAAAAATTATAAAACAAAAGATCGAACTTGTATAAGGGATTATATACATGTTTCTGATATAGCGAAAATTCATATTTTAGTTTTAAAGAAAATAATCAATGAAAAAAAATCTTTAACATTAAATTGTGGATATGGAAAAGGCATCTCAGTTTTGGAAGCAATCAAAGAATTTCAAAAACAGACTAAAAAAAAATTTAGAATAACTGTCAAGAATAGAAGAAAAGGTGATATGGAAGAAATTATTGCTGATATTTCAAAAATAAAAAGATTTATTAAATGGAAACCAAAAAAAAATAGTCTCAGTAAAATTGTAGCAAGTTGTATTAAATGGGAGAAAAAGATTAGATTATACTAAATACATTTTCAATTTCTTTAAGCTGATCTCGACTTACTAATAACACTACTAAATCATCTTTCTCAAAGACTAAGTCGCTTCTTGGTATTAAAACTTGATTACCTCTAATGACTGCACCAATTCTAGTATTATCTGGTAAATTGCTATCTTTTATAGATTTATTTAATAGTTCTGATTTTTCAAGTACTTTGGCTTCTAAAAATTCATAATCACCATCGAGCAGTGAGTAAACTGTTGCTATAGTTCCTTTATGCACATGTTCCATTATTCTAGAAACCGTCGTCATTCTTGGATCAACTAAATCATCTATATTAAGAGAACTTTGTAATAAACTATAATTCGATTTATTAACTATGGCTATTGTTCTTTTCGTTGGGCCTGTTTTTTCTGCAAGCACGCATGCCATAATGTTATTTTCATCGTCATTAGTTAAAGCAAGTACAGTCTCGGATTCTTCAAGATTTGCTTCTTTAAGAATTTCTTCATCAAGAGCATCTCCGTTTATTACAATCGATGAAGTAAGTTCCGCAGCTATTTCCTCTGCTCTATTTTTATTTTTTTCTATAATTTTTACTCTCGCGCCTTCAAAATTTTCTTCAACCATTTTAGCTAAATGGAGTCCAATATTACCACCTCCTATTATTAAAATTTTTTTTGAGGTTTTTTCTTCATGACCAAAGGCTTTTAAAATTTCATTGAGTTGATCACTACTTACTACTACATATACATTGTCGCCTTCTATAAGTTTGTCATTTTTTTTTAAAAATTGAAATTTTTCTTTCCTTACGAGTCCAACAATATTAGCTTTAAAATTTGGGTATTTTTCTGTGAGTTTTTTTAAGGGCATATTGATTATGGGGCAAGATTTTTCAATAGCAATTTCAAGCATTTTAACTTTGTTGTCAGCAAACGGCACGTTATCTAAGGCTCCTGGTGCTTCTAATCTTCTAAATAAAGATTTAGCAACTTCTTTTTCAGGTGAAATGATGACATCTATTGGTATATTTGATTTGTTATAAAGTTTATTCCACTTTCCTTCTAAAAAATCCTTGGTTCGAATTCTTGCAATTTTTTTTTGAATATTAAATAAAGAGCTTGCTAGTTGACAGACTACCATGTTTGTTTCATCGTTTCGAGTTACAGCAATAATCATGTCGGTATTTTCAGCACCAGCATTTTCTAAAACTGAGGGTAAACTTGCTCTACCTACTATGCCTTTTGCGTCTTGTGTATCATTTATTTTTTTTATATCTTCAGGTGATTGATCTATTACTGTAACTGAATGACCCTGAGAGGATAACTGTTTACTTATTGAAAAGCCTACTTTTCCGGCACCGCAAATAATTATATTCATTTTTTAATTAATACCTTTTATGCCCAATTGTTTAAGTTTTCTGTGGAGAGCAGATCGTTCCATTCCTATAAAGTCGGCAGTTTTTGATATATTTCCGTGATTTTTTTTTAATTGAATTGTTAAATATTCTTTTTCAAATTGTTCTCTCGCTTCTTTGAGTGGAGATGAAAATGTATCTTTAAACTCTAAATTATTATCAAAAGGTTTCTTATTATTTAAAATATCGCTTATAGATTTATCAATATTCTCTTTGCTTTCATTTGCTGAAACTATAGTAATCCTCTCGATTAAATTTCTTAATTCTCTAACATTTCCCGGCCAGCTATAAGTATATAATTGATCATTTTTAGTATTAATCTCTATTTCACTTACTCCGTTTATTTCAGAGATCTTTTTTTTAAAATAATTTATCAATTCTGGGATATCCTCTGTTCTAGCAGTTAAAGGGCTTAGTTCGATTGGAACAACATTCAACCTGTGGAACAAGTCCTCTCTAAATTTTCCTGAGGTTACTTCCTCTGATAAATTTTTAGATGTGGAAGAAATAATTCTAATATTGACATTAATGTCTTTTTTTCCATTTATCCTTTTAAACTTTTGATCTATTAAAACTCTTAAGATATTTGCTTGAGTTTCAATAGGTATCTCGGTAACTTCGTCTATTAACAAAGTTCCCTTATTAGCCCTATCTAAAACTCCAAAAGACATAGTGCCATCACTAAATTCTTGTCCAAATAATTCTTTTTCATATGTTGTCTCTTTCAAAGAGGCGGCATTTATGACAACGAATGGTTTTTTGTTTCTTGAAGAAAGTTTATGAATTTTTCTTGCTACCAATTCTTTACCTGATCCAGTTGGTCCTGTAATTAATACTCTGCTTTCTGTATTAGATAATTTTTCTATGATTTTTCTCACTTTTGTTATTGAAGCACTTTTTCCAACTAGCTCAAAAGAGTGGAATAATCTATTTTCTATAATATCTTTTTCTTCTTTAAGATTTGCTGTTTCTAATGCTCTATTAACATAATTTAACAATTTATCTGTTGAAAAAGACGCTCCCTTTTCAATAAATTCATAGGCACCAAGTCTTATAGACTCAAGAGCTATTTGAACTGTAGCATGTCCTGAAATCATTATAACTGGAATAGAACTATTTTTTTTCATGATTTTCTTCAATAAATCAATTCCATCTTTTTCAGCTCTATCAAGTTTAATATCTATAATTGCTAAATCGGGTAATTTTTTATTTATTTCCAAAACAGCCTGATCGTAATTAGCTGCTGACCTAATACTAAAATGTTTTTCTTTTAATATTTTACAGATTAAAAATCTTATATCTGGGTTGTCGTCTATGACAAGAATTTCTTTATTCATAAATTATATACTTGGTAACCAAATTTCAATTATAGTGCCTTTATCTCTCTTAATGACAAATTCTCCACCATGTTCATTAATAATTTTATTAACTATAGGGAGACCCAGGCCTGTTCCATTTTTTTTAGTTGTGAAATAAGGCGTCATTACTTTTTTAGTATCTGATATTCCTTCACCATTATCTTTTATAACACTGACTATATAATCATTATTGCTAAAAATATCTATGTCAATTTTGCCTTCATATTTAGGCTTTTTGTTAAAGATTTCAATTATTGACTCTTCTGCATTTTTTATAATGTTAATGAAAACTCTATAAAGTTGATCTTCGTCACCCATGATCAAATTTGATTTCTTTTTTTTGTTAAATGATATTTGACTTTTTAAAGAAATTTTTAAAAAATTAATTGATCTTAAAATGACTTGGTTTAAATCGATCTTTTTTATAACTGGCCTAGGCATTCTAGCAAAATTAGAAAACTCGTTTACAAGCTTTTCAATATCTTTAATTTGACGATTTATTGTTAATAAATAATCATTAAATTGAGATTTATCGTCTAAAATTTTTGATGAATATTTTTCTTTAAGCCTATCCAAGGATAATTGTATAGGAGTTAATGGATTCTTAATCTCATGCGCTAGTTTCCTTGCTACAATCTCCCAAGCTTCATATCTTTCGGTTGCTAAAAGTTTATCTTGCTGTCTTTTCAGCCGTGTTATCATATTATTAAAATTTGCATTAAGTTTTTTTATTTCTTCATCAGCTTCAATACTAGGAACTTTTGCATCCAATTCTCCTTTGCTTATATTTTCTGATGCGCTTATCAAGTTTACTATTGGTTTCGTAAGCCTTCTTGCAAAAGATATTGCTACCGCTGTTGATAGAAAGAGAAGTAGAGTGACCACTATTATATAAATTATAGCAAAGGTAATTTTAATTCCAGTTTGACTATTTTCGACTGAATAATAAAAATCTACTGCTTTTTCTGTTTCATTCAAATATTTTAAAATATCTGGATCTATATTTCTTGATATGTATAAATAAGTATCAATAAAAGAGTTAAGTTTTATCATCGCTGAAGTTTTATTTTCAAGATTACCTGGGATAACAACTGGTATGCCTTTTATTGCTTCGTCAAAAGTTTCCTCACCTGGAAGAGAAAAGTCATCAGAAGATACACCGGTGTCAGATAATAAAATATTTCCTGCACTATCAATTAAATAGATATCATCTATTTTTCTTAATAATTTTTCAGTATTTACAACTCTTAAAAACTGTTTTGGATTTGAATAATAAAAATTTGATGCCCTATTAAGTCCAGCGCTCATTAAAACAATATCTGATTTAACATTCTTTTTACTTTCTTCTAAGTAGTTTAAGGCAACATCATTAGAATTATTAACCGCTCGAGTTATTTGATCATCAAAATATTTTTGTAAACCAAAATTAAAAATAAAAAGAGAAAAAATTGCAACAATTAAGGATGGTATCAAAGTAAATAAAGAAAATAGTGAAACGTATTTGAGATTTGTTTGAGATCCAGATTTATTGTTTTTCCCAGATGTATAAAATCTGAAAAAGTTTCTAAATATTAAGTAAAAAAAAATAAGTAATAAAAATATATCTAAAGAAAGCAATATTAGTATATTTCTATCTGTTAAAGGTACGAACCCCTCATTTATAAAAGTAAGAAAAGTTAAAATACCAAGAAAAATACAGGTAAAAGATGATAATATAATCCAATTTAAATTTTTAATTATTTTAAACATATAGTTAATTATTTATATAAATATAATATAACTTTACAATGAGTTTCTCTTTTATCATTCTTGCTGGAGG
>MDSV01225841.1_pt1 | contig 10499 bp, 10 predicted proteins | sample 810851 | NCBI WGS metagenome assembly MDSV01 (sample SAMN05326640, study PRJNA326480) | marine metagenome | isolation source: seawater | place: Atlantic Ocean: North East | collected 2012
ATATAACTATGAAAAAAAATATTTTAATAATCACTGCCCACTCAGATGATGAAGTTATTGGATGTGGAGGAGCCATATCATATCACCTTAAAAAAAATGATAATGTTTATTGTGTTTACTTAACTGATGGAGTAACTGCCAGAAAAGATAATAAATCTGAAATAAATAAAAGATTTCGGTACGCTAAAAAAGCAGAGAAACTTTTAGGTTTTACTTTCTTAGATTATTATTGTGGAAAATTCAAAGATCAAAAGTTGGATGAAATTCCGATAATAAAGATTATCAAAATAATTGAAGAAATAAAAAAAAAATTTAATCCGTATGTTGTCTATACTCATTTTCCAAACGATTTAAATAAAGATCATAGAATTGTTTCTGAGGCCACCAATGTCGCTTTTAGACCAAATCGAAAATCTAAACTTAAAAAATTGATTTACTTTGAAATTCCATCTACTACCGGCATCACAATAGATGAACATTTTGTTCCTAATTATTATTTAGATATATCAAAATTTATAAATAAAAAAATAAAGGCATTAAAATGTTATAAAAGTGAAATAAAAAAAAATGATATTAGATCATTAGAGGCTTTAAAAATTCAAGCAAAAGCCAGAGGTTTTGAAATAGGGTGTGATTATGCGGAAGCTTTTTTTTTAAAAAGATTATTGATTAAATGAAGATACTTATTGTTAATGAAAATAATTTTTTTCAAAAAAATTTTAAAAGTAAAAATATAAAATGTTTCCATATTACAAATAAAAAAAAATTTTCAATAAATACAATTAAAAAGATTAATCCTGACATAATTTTTTTTCCACATTGGCACTGGAAAATAGAGCCTGAAATATTTAATCATTTTTTGTGCATTGGTTTTCATTGCTCATCATTACCACAAGGTCGCGGAGGTTCTCCCATTCAAAATCAAATTATAAGAGAAAAAAAAGTAACTGAATTGTGTGCCATAAAATTTAATAATATTATTGATGGTGGACCTGTTTATTTAAGAAAAAAGTTTAAATTAAATGGAAGTGCCAATGAAATATTTTTTAGATTATATAAGGATATATCTTATATGATTAATAAATTAGTCAAGAAATTACCAACTCCAATTCCTCAGAAAGGAAGAGTAAAATTTTTTAAAAGACGCAAACCTAAACAAAGTAAAATTGATTTTGCAAATTTTTCTATCTCAAAAATTTTTAATCATATAAGAATGTTAGACCTCGATTTTAAAAAGTTTCCAAAAGCATTTATAAAATTAGGACCCTATAAAATAATTTTTTCGGATGTAAAAAAAAATAAAAATAAACTAACATCCAAAGTCCAGATTTTAAAAATTAGATAGAAAAATTTATATTTTATAAATTTTAAGAATATATTTTTTTTTTTTAAAAATAAAATAAGCAGGATATTTTTTGTTATCACAAACTCTTAGTAAATTAAATTGATCTTTAAGGCTCTTATTTATGTTTATTAAACTATCTTTTTTTGTTCTAATCCTGTTATAGGTTGACACTCCAATTTGTTTTTTTGGTCTATATTTTTTAAATTTTTTTAAAAATTTTTTTATCAGATTTAAGGATTTTAAAGCTTGAATCTTTCTGATTTCATTATTTAATTCTGTGCCATCTAATTTAAAACTAGTTTTTAAATAAATATCTCCAGAATCAACTTTTTCATTAGCTCTAATTAAAGTAAAATAAATTTTATTTGATCCTCTTAAGATTTGATTTTGAATTGGAGCTCCCCCTTTATCTTTTGGTAAATTACTTTCGTGCACTAAGAGACAAAAATTTTTATTTACAATCGGTTTAGGGAGGATTTTTAGATAGTTTATTAAAAAAATTATATCATATTTCTTTATTAAATTTTTATTATAGCTAAATTTAATAGAAAATTTTTTTTTTAAATTAAAATTATAATTTAGAAGAAATTTATTCATCCAATTATTTTTTTTGTCCAATAAAAATAAAACTTTTTTCATTATTTTAAGAAATTAAATGATCATCTCTGACTGGTTGATTTTTTTTTACATTAGTCCTAAGTTTCTTATTAATAATTTTCTTATATTTGCCAGCAACTAGCCCTTTAAGAGGCCTTCTCAAAGAAATATTATTTTTATTAATTATAGAGTCTTTCTTTAAATCTGAATTATAGTAAAATGATTTTCTAAAAAAATTTCTCATTAATTTTTCTTTATTTGATGGCTCAATTTTACCATCGCCTAATCTTAAAAAGTAATTTTTAGAGAAATTACTAATTAATTTTAAGTCATCTACTTCTGCCGAAATAGAGTGATCTGCGCCTTTTTTATTTTTGTTATAAGTAAAATGTTTTTCTATTATTTTAGCACCCATACTTATTGATTGTATTGATGCAAAAACGTTATTTGTATGGTCAGAAAAACCTATTTTTTTAGATAGTTTTTTCAGTGATAGCATTCTTTTTAAATTAATATATTTTTCTGGAACAGGATACATTGATACACAGTGAAGCAAATAAACATTATTCTTTTTAAGAATTTTAAGCGCTTCACTAATTTCATGGATAGAAGCCATTCCTGTTGATAAAATAATTGGTCTTTTTTCCTTTGATAATTCTTTTAAAAGAATAACATCAGTTATATCAGAAGATGCTACTTTATATGCATCTATTCTAACTTTTTTTGCTATTTTGAGGCTATTAATATCAAAAATAGAACAAATGAAATCTAGTTCATTTTTTTTTGCCTCTTTTTTCAATTTTATTAAATCCTCAAAACTAAGTTCCATTCTTTTCCACATTTCATACAAACTTTCTTTTTTTGAAGTTCTTTTTTTTTGGTCATTTGTTTTTTTTGAATTTTGAAATGCCATAGTGTTTGCTTCAAAAAATTGAAATTTAACAGCATTTGCACCGCCTTTTCTTGCTTTTTTTATTAGCTTGCGGGCTAAATTTATATTTCCTTCATGGTTGATTCCAATTTCTGCAATAATATAGCAGTGTTTTGTATTTATCATTTCTTAATATAATTTTTAATTAAAATTTTTTTTATTTTATACGAGATAAAATCCATGTCTTTTTTTTTTAAGTGATTATGCAAAGGTATGCTTAAAATGTTTTTGTATGCATAATCAGTATTTTTTAAATTAAATTTTCTAAACATTTTTTTGTAAAAATTATGTTTGTTTGCTGGGATATAATGTACTGATGTACCTATTCCTAATTTAGAGAGTTTTTGAATTAAACTATTTCTATTAATTCTTAATTTTTTTGGATTTAATAAAATAGTATAAATATAATTTGCTGATCTATTTGTATTATTTATTTTTATATTACTTATAATTTTTTCATCATATAATTCAGAAAAAGAATTGTCATAATATCCATAAAGTTTCTTTCTATAATCAATTATACCATCTAGTTTTTTAACCTGCGCTAATGCAACTGCAGAATTAATATCTGAAATATTATACTTGTAACCAATATTATTGACAGAGTATTTCCAAGAATTTTTTGAAAAGGTTCTCTTGTAAGTACTTTTATTAATACCGCAAAATATAATATTTTTTATTTTCTTAGCTAATTTATTGTCGTTAGTTGTAATTAATCCACCTTCGCCAGATGTTATTACTTTATTGGCATAAAGACTAAAAACACAGCCATTAGTGTCATAAGACCCAACATATTTATTGTTTATTTTTGAACCTATGGCTGTTGCGGCATCTTCAATAATTTTTAGAGATCTTTTTTTCTTTTTAATTTTTAAAATCTCTAAAATATCACAAGGATTACCAGCGTAGTGAGTTGGTAATATACATTTTGTATTAGAATTTATCTTTTTTTTTAAATCAGAAATATCTATATTAAAGTCATCTAGGGAAATATCACATAATACAATCTTGTTTTTTTGTTGAAATATATTATGTATAGTTGACACAAATGTAAAAGGTGAAGTTATTACTTCATCATTTTGCCCAATTTTATTTGCTTCGAGGCAAGCATGGATACCACTTGTGCAGGAGTTGACAGAGATAGCGTAATTACTTTTTATTTTATTTTTAAAAATTTCCTCAAGTTTTTGTGAATACTTACCATAAGATAACCATCCAGATTTAAGTACTTTTTTTACATTATTTATTTCCTCTATACCTATTAATGGCTTTGACAAAAGATATTTCTTATTCATTAACTTTTGGATTGATAGTTATGATATTTTCCATTCAAAATGTTTAATTTATTTTTTTTAACAAACTCAATTAATTCTTTGATTCCAAAATCTATACTAAATTGAGGTTTAAATTTCAAAATTTTATTAATTTTTTCTGCAGAAACTTTATAATCTCTTTTATCAACAGCAAAGTTATTTATTTTAACTTTAAGATTTTTATTATGTTTTTTTATTTTATTTGATAATTCAGTTATTGTACTGTTTTCACTTATTACATTAAAAATTTCTTTATTAGTTTTTTTGCTATTCTTCATTACTGATAATATTGATCTAGCAACATCTTTTACATGCACAAAAGGTCTCCATTGATTTCCACTATTAATGGAAATAGCCTTATTTATTGCCGATAAACCACAAAACAAATTAATTACTAAATCAAATCTAGGTCTATAAGATTTTCCATAAACTGTTCCAAGTCTTAAAATTGTATAGTTAAAATTAGGATCAGTATTTTCAATTATTGCCTCTTCAATATTTAATTTTAGTTTTGCATAAATTGACAAAGGATTTATTTCTGAATTTTCATTTAAAAGTTTTTTATTTTTATTTTTACCATAAACACTACAAGAGGAAATATATATAAATTTTTCAACAAAAAATTTTTTACAAAGAGTTATTATCAAATTTGTAGCTAAATAATTTATTTCGTAAGTTTTTTCAGGATTAAGGTTACAAAGTGGATCTCCAACTAATTCAGCCAAATGAATTACAGTATTAATATTTTTAAATGCTACTGATAAATCTTCTATATGTCTTGTATCTCCTTTGATAATTTCTAATTTTTTGTAATTATTAAAGCTTTTTAAACTGTTTTTACCATACATGAAATTATCGAAAATTCTTACATTATATCCCTCTTTGATTAGTAGTTCCGTCAAAACAGAGCCTATATAACCTGCCCCTCCTATTAAAAGGATATTTTTTTTTTCTTTAGATATATTTAAATTACCTTTTTTTTTAGAAAAAATATTTTCTAAACTAATCAAATCTTTAACTTTATTATTTTTATCAATTAAAGGTACATAACTAGGAAATTTTTGATTGAATTTACTTGTAGGTATAATTTTAAAAATATCAGACTGATCTATTGGACTTTTAATTTTTATAGGGTTTTTATTGTAAATATTTTTTATAGATTTCTCTGGACTTACACCAGAAACAATAGCACGTCTTATATCTGCATCTGAAATTACACCCATTAAATTTAATCTTTTATCAACTATCATTAACAAACCTTTATGATTATTATTGATTTTTTTCGTTGCTGATTTAATTGATATCTTATCTGAAGAAATGAGATTATAAAGTTTAGATAGAACCATTAAACTTAGTATAATTTAAAAATGAAAAAGTCAAATCTAAAAGTTTTTATAAGGTGTGACGGTGATTACGGAAAAAAAAATGGAATGGGTCATATCTATCGATCGATAGAAATTGTAAAACTTTTAAAAAAAAAATATGAAATTATTTTTTTAACAAAAAGTCCAAAAATAGTTGAGCTTTTTTTAAAAAAAAAAACAAAATGTAAAATAATAAATATTAAAAAATTTAATCAAAATAAATTAGAAAAATTATTTAATATTAGTTCTGTTTTGATTAATGATACTTTTGGAAAAGATAAAAAAATAAATATTATTGCTGAAAAAAATAATTCAAAAATTATATGTTTTGATGATAATAAGATAAATTTTAAAAAAGGTTTATTGATTAATGCAATAACTCATTATAAACAAAAAAACAGATTTTCTAGAAATATAAAATATTATGGTGGTTTTAAATATTTGATTTTAAGAAATTTTAAAAAATATAAAAAACTTAAATACCTAAATAAAAGTTTTTTTGTTTCATCTGGAGGATCTGATATTCACAGTTTTTTATATAAGGTATCTAGAATTCTTATAAATATGGAGCCAAAAAAGATTAAGGTCATGGTTGGATATGGTGTAAAAAAAAATAATAGAATATTTAATTTAGCAAAAAAAAATAAAAAAATAAAATTGCTTAAAAATATCAATAATCCAATTAAACATATGCAGAGTTGCGAATATGTGATTGTAACTGGTGGCACTGTATGTTTCGAATCAGTGGCAGCAAAACTTAATACTATATGTATACAAAATTATGACCACCAAATACCAGCAGTTAAATTTTTATCAAAAAAAAAAGTGCTTCAAAATTTTGGTACTTTAAAAGGGATAACTAAAAAAAAATTTACTAATCTTTTCAGAAAGAATAAATTTAACAATGAAATTAATTACAATAATAATATAATTGATTTTAATGGAATAAAACGTTTGAAGACAATTATAAATAATTTTTTGAATGAAAAAAATCCCAATCATTATTCAAGCTAGAGAAAGTTCAAAAAGATTTCCAGGCAAAATATTTAAAAAGATTGGAGATAAATCAATATTAGAAATAATTTTATCTGAACTTAAAAAATCTAAGTTAACTTCAAAAATATTTATAGCATCAAGTCAAAAAACAAATAAAGAAAAAATTCTTAAAATATGTCTTAAATATAAATCCGAAGTTTTTTTTGGCAGCGAAAATAATGTTCTTTCAAGATATATCAAAATATGTAAAAAAAATAATATTAAAAGTTTTATTCGTTTAACCGCTGACAATCCATTGATAAGTTTCAGAGAATTGGACAAATTTATTTATTTTTTTAAGAAAAATAAATTAGATTATGTCTCAAATTTAATGCCACCGACTTATCCAGAAGGATATTCTATAGAAATTATAAAAACAGATCTTATAAAAAAAGTTTTTTATAATAATCCAGGAAAAAATGACAAAGAACATGTTACTTATTCAATTGTAAAAAAAAAAATAAAATGTAAATCAAAAAATATTGCGTTGAATAAAAATATGAATTATTACCGATTAACATGTGATTATAGAGACGATCTAGCCAAACTTAGAAAAATATTTACAGCTTTTAAATTTAATGTTCCAACTTTTAAAGAATTAATAAAAAGTAAAGTATTTTTGATTGCAAAAAAGTCAAAATTTAAAAAAAAAAGATCAATTCATTATGTCTAAAGTTTGTATTATAGATTATAATTCAGGAAACATTCAATCAGTAAAAGCTGCTTTAGATATTTTAAATATAGATTATGTGGTTTCCAATCAAGATGAAAAAATTAATGAAAGTTCTCATTTGATATTACCAGGCGTTGGATCATATAAAGCAGCAATGCTTAAACTTAGTAGTAATGTAAATTTACAAAATTTATCAAATCAAGTTTTAAAAAAAAAGAAACCTATTTTAGGAATTTGTGTTGGTATGCAAATATTTTCATCTTTTGGTTATGAATTTTTTAAAACAAAAGGTCTAGACTGGATAGCAGGAACAGTTGAAAAACTAGAAACAAACTACACGCTTCCACATATTGGCTGGAATACAATAAAAATAGTCAAAAAAAATGAATTATTTTCAAATCAGATTAATGAATTTTATTTCCTTAATACTTTTTGTTTTAAGTGTAAAAATGAAAATGAAATATTAGGCAAAACAGTATATGAAAAAGAGTTTTCAAGCATGATCAATAAAGATAATATTTATGGAGTTCAATTTCATCCAGAAAAGAGCCAAACAGATGGACTTAATTTATTAAAAAATTTTATTACAAAAATATAATGAAGAAAAAAAGAATTATACCGATCGTGCTTTATAAAGATGGGTATGTGGTACAAAGTAAAAATTTTAGAGAGTTTCAAAATTTAGGCGATCCATATACAATTATTGAGAGATTAAGTAATTGGATGTCTGATGAGATAATTTACTTAAATATATCTAGAAAAAAAAATTTTTCTTTACAAAGAGAGGATCTAAAAGAAAAAAATAAATTTAAAAATTTTTATGAATTGATGAAATTTATTTCAGAAAAGCTTATTTGTCCCGTCACTTATGGCGGATCAATTAAATCAATAAAAAATATTGAAGAATATTTGAAATATGGTGCTGATAAAATTTCTATAAACACTGCAGCTATTAAAAATAAAAAATTAATAAATGAGGCTTCTAAAGAATTTGGAAGCCAATGTGTCGTAGTCTCAATAGATTATAAAAAAATTAATGACGAATATAAAGTCGTATACAAAGGAAATAAGGTCTTGGATCTTAAACTTTTTGATTGGATTTCAAATTGTATAAATGAGGGATGTGGAGAAATTTTGATTAATTCAGTTGATCTTGATGGAACAAAAAAAGGTTTTGATAATGAATTAATTAAGACTGTTTCAGGTAAGTTTAATATTCCTATAATTGCATGTGGAGGAGCTGGAGATCCAATTCATTTCTATGAAACTTTTACCCAGACAAGTATTGAAGCATTAGCAGCAGCAAACTTATTTAATCATATTGAGCATGGTGATTATATTGTTAAAAAAAAATTGAATTTAAAAAATTTAAATGTTAGACAGCCTAGATTTTTTAATGTTAACGACCTAAAGTAAATAATGAAATTTTGCAAAAAAACTACAATTCCAGAAAGCGCCGTTAACGTAACATTTAACGATGAGGGTGTTTCATCTGTTTATACTTCAAATGTAAAATTTCAAAATTTACCAAAAGAAGTTTGGAAAAAAAGACAGGAAAAATTTGAAAAAATAGTTTCTGAGAATAAAAGTAATGGTAATTATGATTGTGTAATTGGTGTTAGCGGAGGTAAAGATAGTTATTTTCAGGTTCATATTTGCTTAGAGTATGGTCTAAGGCCATTATTAGTTACCTATCATGGAAATAACTTTTTACCTGAAGGTGATTATAATAGAGACAGAATGAGAGAAGTATTTAATTGTGATCACCTTATTTTTGGTCCCGGTATAGAAACTTTAAAGAAGTTAAACAGAATATGTTTTAAAAAAATGGGCGATATGAATTGGCAGAATCATTGTGGTATTTTTACTTACCCGATACATATTGCTGCAAAATTTAAAATTCCTCTGATTGTTTGGGGTGAGGTGGCATGGGATATTTCAGGCATGTTTTCTCCTGATGATTATGTTGAATTTAGCAATAGAGTTAGAAAAGAACATTCCCTTAGGGGTTTTGATTGGAAAGATATGTTAAATAATTCAGACGAAAAAGATAAATTAGAAGAAAAAGATTTGTTATGGACTAAATATCCCGAGGATCAGGAAATTGCAGAACATGATATTAGAGGGATTTATATTGGAAATTACTTTAACTGGGATCCGAATTCGCATGTAAAACTAGTTATTGAAAATTATGGTTGGAAACCTGCCGAAAAACCTTTTGAAAGAACTTATAGGAATTTTTCCAATTTAGATGATCGTTACGAAAATGGCATACATGATTTAATGAAATTTATAAAATTTGGCTATGGAAGGGCTACAGACCATACCACAAAGGATATTATTTCAGGCTATATGACAAGAGAAGAAGGAATTGAAATGGTAAGAAAATATGATCATGTAGTTTCAAGTGATTTATACTATTGGTTAAATTATGTTGATATGAATGAAGAAGATTTTTGGAAGATTGCTGATGGGTTTAGATCACAAAAAGTATGGAGAATTGAGAACAATAAATGGGTAAAAGATAACATTTGGGGAGGATCTTCTGAATATGGTGAAGTTAATCTTTCCAAAAAGGACCAGGAAAAATATATAAGATAATTTAAGTTATTATGAAAGATAACGACATAAGACCAGCCGCAATAATGACGAAGCAAGAAATATTGATTTATAAAGATGCTATAAATCTATCGAAAAAATTAAGAAATTTTAGAAAAGTAAATTGTCCTAGTTGTGGTTCAAAAAAAAATATTTTTTTTTTAAAAAAAAGATTTTTTAAATATCAAATCTGTTTGATATGTGAAACTTACTTTATGTCTCCAAGACCAACAGAAAAAATTTTAGACATGCATTACACAAATTCACTAAATATGAAATATTGGAGTGATAAAATATTCCCTATTTCCAGAAGTAAGAGAATAAAATATATATATAAACCCAGAGCGAATTTTTTAATAAAAAGCTTAAAAAAATTTAAAAAAAAAAATAAATCTCTATCTTACCTTGAAATTGGAGCTGCAGATGCAACTTTTGCTATAGAAGTTAGAAAATTTAATTATTTCAAAAATTATTTATTAGTTGAGCCAAATCCAGGATTAGCAAAACAATCTAAAAGTTCAAAATTTAATGTTTTTAATGGAATGTTTGAAGACCTTAATACTCCAAATAAATTTGACTGTATTTCAACATTTGAAGTAATTGAGCATATTTATTCACCATTAAATTTTTTGAAAAAATGTAA
>MDSV01044429.1_pt1 | contig 10498 bp, 8 predicted proteins | sample 810851 | NCBI WGS metagenome assembly MDSV01 (sample SAMN05326640, study PRJNA326480) | marine metagenome | isolation source: seawater | place: Atlantic Ocean: North East | collected 2012
AGATGATGACGAAGTATCTGAGTTCGAGCTTTCCACGACGATCGCTGGTGGATTTGGTTTAGCGGTTGCTTTCGAGTCTGATGACGATGCAGGAGGTGCTGGAAACGGTACTCAGGTAGGACTGACTTATACATTGAGTGATTCCGCCACACTGACAGTGTCGTACAACGAAGACAATGATGATGATGATGATGATGATTATGATGCTGGCACTTCTGCATCGCTAGGATTTAAATTCTAAATCAAATCATCGATTATATTTAAGAAATAGAGAGCGCTTAGTTTTTGTGCTCTCTATTTTTTTGTGATTTCTAGCTTTTACTCGGTTTATTTATAAGAAAAATTCCAATCACGACCAACAGTGCCGCTATCAAAATATTTCCAGTAAGTTGTTCATTTAAAAAAAGCCATCCAAACGCCATTCCAAATATTGGGGTTAGAAATGCAAAACTTGCTACTCCGGATGCAGGATATATTGATAATAGCCATAACCAGAATATAAAACCAATTGCGACAACTACAATAGACTGGAATAATAGGCCAACAATATGAATAAATTGAATTTCCCTAATTAAATCACCAAAGAAAAGTGATGCGATCATTAACAAAGGACCTGATATTAGTGTCATCCAGAGTAGTTGCATTTCCGGTTTAATCTGCGCAAATGAACTTCCTCGAGCTAGAAGAATAATTCCTGCCCATCCGATAGCTCCACCAAGAGCACAAAGGTCGCCCAAAAGTGTATAGGGGCGGTCGTCAGAGTCTTTCGAAAGAATAGCCCAAACCACACCACTGAATGCAAGTATTAATCCGATTAATTTCAGTTTAGTCATAGATTCTTCAGGTAACAAAAAGTGAGCCAGTAGCGACAACCAGAGTGGCATGGAATAGTATATAATCGAATTCCTAACAACAGTGGTGTAGTCAAGCGCTAGAAAGAGGAACAGAAATTCTATCGCAAAAATTACTCCAGCTAAAACACCTATTTTCCATTCTGAGTTCGGAAATTGAATTGGCATTTTTTTATATTTCATCCAAAGAATTATGAAAATCGCAGCAATGACTGAGCGCAGACCGCAGAAAAAAATGGGTTGAATCCCATTATTTACTATTTTAATGATTACATGATTTATACCTAGAAGTATCGAAAAAGCTACAAGACAAATAACGCCAAAACTGTCGATATTCGGTTTCATTTTTGTTGTCAAAGTCTAACACCATATATTTTAAATAATTCCTTATTTTTAGGAACTAACTTATAAGATTTTTTTGATTAACGTCTGCGATGCTGCCAAGCCCTATCTGCGCTAGAGTAACTTGAATTTCTTTCGAAATATAGTTGATTATAGTTTTTAATCCTCTTTCACCGTCGGCGCCTAATGCGTATAAAATTGGTCGTCCAAGCATTACAAAATCTGCACCTGATGCGTATGCTTTCACTATGTCTTCTCCATTTCTAACTCCAGTATCAAATATCAGAGGATAATTTTTGCCAACAGCTCTTCTAATTTTTGGTAATTGAGTTATCGGAGCTGGAAGACTATCAAGTTGCCGAGCACCGTGGCCAGATACATAGATTGCATCTGCGCCCATTTCTTTGATTTTTTTGGCGTCGCTTGGATCCAATACTCCTTTGACTATTAAATTACCATTCCAATCATCTCTCAACTTTTTCAAAAACCCCCAATCCGCGGCAGCTCGTGGCCGATCTCTTCTAAAGGGGGGCATACCTTTAAAGTTAGCGGGACTTGGGGATCCTCCTGACATCAGCATTGAAATGGACCAAGATGGATGGATAGCGCAATCAATGAATTGGGAAATACTTGGCCACCAAGGGACCTTAAAGTTTTGTCGTAGCTCTCTTGGTCTTCGTCCTAAATCAGGGACATCAACGGTCAAGATTAATGTTTTGTATCCCGCAATCTCCGCCCTTTTTGCCATATCTAGTCCCGCTTTAGGATCATCATAAACATATAATTGAAACCAACCATTGCCGTTTGTTAGTCCTATTGTATCCTCCATTGATGTTGACGCCATTGTAGAAAAACATACCGGCGTATTGAATGATGCTCCAACCTTTGCAATAAGTTTGTCAGCGCGAGGGTGGCTTAAGTTACACATTCCCATTGGAGCTATTCCAAAAGGGATGTCAGTTTTAAGATCCAAAATTTTGTGATTAATTTTGCGTTTTGAACCTGTAGTTAAAACTTTTGGAGCGAGTCTAATTTCTTTAATTGCTTTTCGTCCGAGGAACTCTCCATATTCAGTAAGAGCAGCACCATCAAAGTAATCAAAAGCCATCTTCGGAAGACGGCGTTTTGCAATTTTGCGGGCATCATCGGAAGTTTGAAGATTTAAGTTTGAGAATTTGCTCATTTAATCATACCTTCGTTTAAATATCTTGTTAGAGGAGGAATACTAGCCATATAATAGTTAATCAAATTACTATATATGAATCGTGTTTTGGGCAATTCCAATTGTCAAAAATAATGAAAATAAATTTTCATTGATGGCTCGATGACATGATTGAATTACTAGTGACGGTAATGTTTTTGTTGTAATCAATAAAAAGGGGAATTTAATGGGCTTAAAATATCTGAAGCGAGCAACTAAAACTGGTGAAGAAACGTTATCTGATGTTCGTGATTTAGTGCAAGGGATATTAACTGATATTGAGAAGGGTGGAGATGAAAAAGCTTTAGAGTTTGCTCAAAAATTTGACAAATATGATGGACAGATTATGCTCACTGCTGATAAAATTGCAGAGGCATCAGAACACGTTTCTCAGCGAGTCAAAGATGATATCCAGTTTGCATATGATAATGTTAAAAGATTTGCAGAGGCGCAAAAAGCATCACTTAATGACTTTCACATAGACGTAATTCCCGAATTTACTACTGGTCAGAAGCACATACCTTGTAATTCAGTTGGTTGCTATATCCCTGGTGGAAGGTATAGTCATATTGCGTCAGCCATCATGACCGTCACAACTGCTAAAGTTGCCGGTTGTAACCATATTACAGCATGTTCTCCTCCCCGCCCAGAAATTGGTATAAACCCTGCCATAATTTATACCGCAAACCTGTGTGGGGCAGACACAATTTTAGCTATGGGAGGCGTTCAGGCTATTTCTGCAATGGCATTTGGATTGTTTGGTCTTCCTCAAGCTGACATTTTAGTTGGTCCTGGCAATCAGTATGTTGCAGAAGCCAAAAGGTTATTATTTGGACGAGTTGGGTTGGATATGGTCGCAGGACCAACTGATAGCCTTGTTCTAGCTGACGAAACGGCGGATCCAGAGATTGTATCAGTTGATTTGGTAGGACAGGCTGAGCATGGTTATAATTCTCCCGTATGGTTGGTAACTAACAATCAAGAACTGGCCGAAAAAGTTTTGTCGCTCATTCCGAAAGTGATTGAAGATTTACCCGAACTAAATAAAACGAATGCAGCAGCAGCGTGGAGAGACTTTGGTGAAGTCATTGTTTGTTCGAGCAAGGAAGAAATGGCACTAACATCTGATAATTATGCTCCAGAACATTTAAGTGTTCAGGCAAATAATTTGGAGTGGTGGTTAGATCGACTTAAATGCTATGGATCACTTTTTCTTGGAGAGGAGACTACTGTGGCATATGGTGACAAAGCCTCTGGTACAAATCATGTGTTGCCAACGGCTAGGTCAGCTCGTTACACGGGAGGGCTTTCAGTTCACAAATATATGAAAGTAGTCACATGGCAAAAAGCAACTAGAGAAGGTTCAAGGCGTGTAGCGGAAGCCACAGCCCGGATTAGTCGTTCTGAAGGGATGGAAGGTCATGCTCGAACCGCTGACATACGGTTAAAAAAATACTTTCCAGATGAAGAATTTGATTTAATGGGAGAATAGAATGAATATAAAAATATCAAAGCTCTTCTCTTTGGAAGGCAAAGTAGCCTGTGTGACAGGAGCAAGTAATGGTTTGGGTCAGCAGGTAGCTTCTGTTTTGGTAGAAAGTGGAGTAAAAGTGGTTGGGGTAGCACGAAATAAAAAGTTATTACAGGCATGGTCAAAAAATGCTGGAGCACATGCATCTTTTGTTTCTTTTGACCTCACCGATAGGTGCAAGATAACAAAAATAACAAAGAAAATTTCTGATGTTTTTGGTCCACCAGACATCTTAGTAAATGCTGCTGGAATTAACACTCGCGAACATGCAAATAATGTTACCCATGCAAATTGGGATAAAACTGTAGAGTTAAATCTAGCGGCACCTTTTTTTATGGCTCAAGCGCTGGTACCAAATATGATAAAAAATGGTTGGGGAAGAGTTATTAATTTTGCGTCGCTTCAATCACGGCGCGCTTTTCCTGCGGGTCTGTCTTATGGAGCTTCAAAGGGTGGTATAGAGCAGATGACTAGAGCGATGGCTGAGGCATGGTCCTCTTATGGAGTTACAGTCAATGCCATAGCGCCGGGGTTTTTTCCGACCGAGCTAACAACTGCTGTTTTCAAAAATGAAAGTCTTTCAAAGAAAAATGCTGAGCAAACTTGTATTGGTCGAAATGGAAAATTAGACGATCTGAATGGCCCCATTTTATTTTTGTCTTCTGATGCATCAGCCTATGTTACGGGTCAAATGTTGTTTGTGGATGGGGGATTTACTGTAAAATGAAGGGATTAGTATATGTCAAAAAGAGAACATTAGATTATAAGGAAGTTCAGGATCCAACTGTAACAGAAAATGATGCATTAATTAAGATTGATTCAGTTGGTATTTGTGGATCTGATATGCACGCATTTCTTGGACATGATGAACGAAGACCTGCGCCATTAATTCTTGGTCATGAAGCAGCTGGAACAGTTGTGGAAGGCTACAACAAAGGAAAGAGAGTAACCGTTAACCCTCTTGTGTCATGTCTTAACTGTTCAGCATGTAGAAAAGGTAGGAATAATATTTGTTCAAATCGCCAGCTAATTTCTATTCCACCCCGACAAGGAGCATTTGCAGAACTTTTAGCAGTTCCTGATAGAAATACCTTAATAGTTCCAGATAATGTGAATATTAACCATGCAGCTCTAACTGAACCTTTGGCTTGTGGGTGGCATGCAGTTAAATTGGGAGCTAAAGTTTTAGATGTTTCTCTCTCGGACGCGCATTGCCTTGTAATAGGTGGTGGAGCAATTGGTGTTGGCGTTAGTCTTTCTTTGAAAGCAAAAGGTGTTGAAAAGGTTACTATGGTTGAGAACAGCTTATTACGATATCAAATGCTTTTAGCTAACTTTGGTAGTGAGATTAGCATCAGGGAAGAATTGGATTCTTCTATGGAATTTGATTTTATAATTGATGCCGTGGGATATTCCAAAACCCGAGAAAAAGCCTGCAACTTGTGCAGGCCTGGAGGGGTAATAGCTCATATTGGTTTAGGTAATGGTAGTGAAGGTTTAGATGTCAGGAGAATGACATTACAGGAAATTACTTTTATTGGTACATATACATACACACCGGAAGATTTTAAAGAAACGGCACAGGCAATATTTACCAATCAAATGGGCGATTTTGGCTGGGTAGAACAACGGCCATTAGAGCAAGGTCATCAAGCATTCTTAGATATTTTAGAGGGAAGGGTTTCAGCTTCAAAAATCGTTTTACAACCATAATTTGGTGATTGTGTTGATTCTTTGCAAGGATTGTAAACTATCTCAATATAAGTATCTGAATTAACCGAAAAAAGGATCTTTTAAGTGGAATTCGATTTTGTCATTGTTGGAGCAGGTTCAGCGGGTTGCGTGTTAGCTAATAGGCTCTCTGCCTGTGGGCGCTACAAAGTAGCTCTCATTGAGGCTGGAGATAATGATAGTAGCCCATGGATCAAATTACCAGTTGGCTATTTTAGGACCATGGGAAACCAAAAGTTTGATTGGTGTTACCAGACTCATTCTGACCCTGGGATTGCTAACAGATCAATCCCTTGGCCCAGGGGAAAAGTACTTGGCGGTTCAAGTTCAATCAATGGACTTCTTTACGTTAGAGGGCAACAGGAAGATTTTAACCGATGGCGTGAGTTGGGCAATGTTGGCTGGGCTTGGGATGATGTTTTGCCATTTTTTAAAAAATTGGAAAAATGGGAAGACCCTCGTAATTTGCAAGATAAGAAGTTTCGCGGTTTTGAGGGTCCACTTACAGTTTCAAGCATGAGATTAAAAAGACAAATTGTTGATTGTTGGGTGGAGTCAGCAGTAAATAGTGGTTATTCAAGAAACGATGACTACAACGGAACAAAACAGGAAGGTGTTGGTTATTTTCAGCAAACGGCTAAGTTTGGAAAAAGATGCAGTGCTGCAACCGCATATCTTTACGGGATAAAAAAAAGGACAAATCTATCAATTTTTACAAAAGCGAAAGTAACAAAAATTGTTTTCGTTAGAAAGAAGGCCACTGGAGTCTGTGTGCAGTTTGAAGGTCGGAAGTTAAATATTTTTTCGAAAAAAGAGTTGATTTTGTCTGCTGGTTCTATTGGAACACCACATTTATTGATGGTTTCTGGTGTTGGACCTAGTAAAGTTTTACGCAGTCAAGAAATAGTTATTGTCAATGCTTTGGAAGGAGTTGGTAAAAATTTGCAAGATCACCTCCAAGCAAGACCAGTATTTAAATGTAATTCTCCTACACTCAATAAAGAAATAAAAAACCCGTTCAAACTTATAAAAATTGGGTTGGAATATTTATTATTTCGAAAAGGTCCTGTTACTTTGGCAGCTAGTCTCGGTGTTGGATTTCTAAAAAGTAACAGTGAGTTGCAGAGACCAGATATTCAGTTTCATATCCAACCTTTTAGCATGGACAAACCTTCTATTTCGGGGCTTCACAAATTTAACGGCTTTACAACTTCTGTAATGCAGCTAAGACCAGAAAGTACTGGGACAATTACCCTAAAATCTTCAAGAATTGATGACTATCCGATGATTCAACCAAATTATCTCTCTGCGGCGATTGACCGAAAAACTTTGGTAGAAGGTATAAAAATCGCACGAAAAATCGCAATGACCAATCCTTTAAAAAACTTTATTACTGACGAGCATGCACCTGGAAAAGGTATTAATATTGAAGATGATGAGGCCATTCTTCGTTGGGCTCGAGAAACGGCAGTAACGATTTATCATCCTACAGGAACGTGCAAGATGGGTTCAGATCCATTGTCTGTCGTAGATCATAATTTACGGGTTAATGGGATTGAAAGGCTTAGGGTTGTTGATGCGTCGATTATGCCAGAAATAACTTCAGGAAATACCAACGCTCCGACAATAATGATCGCGGAGAAAGCTTCCGAGATGATCTTAAGAGCGTAAAAATGAATATGGTAAACACGATTTTTGATTTTTCACTGAATTTTTTACTTGATGACGTGTAAAGATGTGTATTGATCGTTGAAAAAATTTTACTATTATTAATTTGAAAAAAATTTTCTAACATTTGCTATTAAAGTTTTAAATTTTAAAAAGGATAGACAAATAAAAATTATAGCTAAAATTTTTTACTATCTTCTTTCATCCAATCTTTTGATCAATTCAGCTTGGGGAGAATTACTATTAGAAGTTCATCCACTCATGCCTCTTAGTGCAGTCGAAATAAAGAGTTTAAATTTGTTTTCGGATAATGTTTTTTTATTGACAAATGGTGAAATTCGCATTCGCACCGCTTCGTTTGAACCAAAGCTATCTCCACTGAATAAAATTGAAAAAACTAGCAAAGGCGTATACCAAGCATCGATTGGGCACACCCATTTATTGGCAGAAAAGGAACCGGCAGCACTTTTGTTTGGAGCCCCACCGATCACTGACAGTATTGGATTTGATAACACTACTTTCTTTAGTTGGTTCTATAATGCTGGTGGTATAGAGCTTTATGAAGATATGTGGGATGAGCTTAATTTAAATATTAAAGGGTTTATTTTGCAATCTTCCGGACCTCGAGCGTTGGGGTGGTTTAGAGAACCATTTTTGTCGTTAGATGATCTCAAGGGTGTTCGATTCAGAGATTCGTCTGATTTTAGTAATTCAATCCATAGAAAAATTGGCGTGTCAATCATTCCTTTGAAAGGTGCTGATATTATTCCTGAGCTGGAAAAGAAAAATTTGGATGGAGTTTCATGGTGCTGTCCTATTTCGGACTTAACTATTGGGATTCACGAAGAAATTGACAATTTTTACCTTCAAGGTATTAGTAAAAATGTTTTAAATACTGATTTATATATTAATCGAGATACTTATAACGGCTTTTCCGTGCAACAGAGAAAGGCTATTGAATTAGCGGCTTCTACTTCGATAATACAACACAATTCGTTATTAGTCTATGAAAATGGTAAAGCGTTAAAAGAATTAATTGAAGATCATAATGTTACTGTGCGAGATACTCCAACGGAGTATTTTGCAGAATATACAAAAGTCGTTACTAGGGAAATTACAGAACAAGCCGAACAACATGATTTCTTTGCAAAAGTTTGGCAGAGCCAAAAAGACTTTGCTATCATTGGATTGCCATATTGGTCTATACTTCAAAATGCAGAAAAAGGCTTGTATGATTAATCAAAAGAAACACTTCAACAATAAGGCTTATTTATACCAATAGTAAAAATAAAGTGTTATTAATGGCTATAAAAATTAAAATCTAAAAAGGAGTTATTATGCATCTTGCTCGCTTTCCTCGTATCCGTCTTGGTCATATGAATACACCTCTTGAGCTGTTGCCTCGTTTAACGGAGGCTTTGGATGGTCCGGAAGTTTGGATTAAAAGAGACGATTGCACTGGCCTTTCGACAGGAGGAAATAAAACCAGAAAATTAGAATTCTTGATGGCGGATGCAATATCTAAGGATGCAGATATTGTTTTAACGCAAGGTGCAACACAATCAAATCATGCCCGGCAAACAGCGGCAGCTGCCGCAAAACTTGGTATAAAATGTCATATACTTCTTGAGGATAGAACAGGCATGAGCGATTTAAGCTATCGAGAAAATGGGAATGTACTTTTGAATAATTTGCATGGTGCCTCCATGGAACATCGTGGACCAGGTCTTGATATGAATGCCGAAATGGAATCAGTTGCTGAAATTTTCAGAAAAGATGGGCTCAATGCATATACTATTCCCGGTGGAGGATCCAATCCTACGGGTGCGCTTGGTTACGCTAATTGCGCGCAGGAGATTTTGGCGCAAAGTACTGAAATGGGCTATGCAATTGATCATATTGTACATGCAACCGGTTCTGCTGGAACTCAAGCAGGACTTGTTGTGGGTTTAAAGGCTTTAAACGCGCAGATTCCTCTTCTTGGAATAGGAGTTAGAGCTTCTAAAGATCAACAGGAGGAAAATGTATATAATTTAGCATGCGACACTGCTAAAAAGTTGGGTTGTAAAGGTATTGTCAAGCGTGAGGATGTTATTGCAAATTGCGATTATGTTGGACCTGGTTACGGTTTGCCGGCTGAAAGCACGTTGGAAGCCATTGATGTGTTTGCCCGGTTAGAAGGTATTTTGTTAGATCCAGTTTATTCTGGGAAGGGGGCTGCAGGTCTCATAGATCTAATACGGAAAAAGTATTTCAAAAGAGGTGACAGGATTGTGTTCATACATACTGGGGGGGCTATTGCCCTTGCTGGCTACTTAGATAGTTTTAAGAGCTAGACTTATGAAGTATGTGCTTGCTATAGACCAAGGAACGACATCCTCTAGAGCAATTCTTTTTGACTCGAATTTAACCGCAGCGTTTATATCGCAGAGAGAGTTCAAACAGCATTTCCCAAAACCAGGTTGGGTTGAGCATGATCCTGACGAAATTTGGAGATCTGTTCTTTTAGTTTGTAAAAGTGTAATTAAGAAAGCTGGGATCACTGGGAATGAAATTTCATCTATTGGAATTTCAAATCAGCGTGAGACAACGCTGATTTGGAATCGGAAAACAGGTAAGCCACTTTATAACGCCATTGTTTGGCAGGACCGGCGAACATCAGATATTTGTAATAGATTAAAAGCTGATAACCATGAGAAAATGATTACTACAATCACTGGCTTATTACTGGATCCATATTTTTCTGGTACAAAAGTAAAGTGGTTACTTGAACGTTTTGAAGAAATTCGTACGGCTTGTGAGAAGGGTGATTATGTCTTTGGAACGGTTGATACTTTTTTAATATGGAAATTAACTGAAGGTCGTAAGCATGTAACGGATGCAACAAATGCATCTCGAACAATGCTTTATGATATAAATGCGAATTGTTGGTCTGAAGAAATTTGTAATTTATTGAATGTACCTGCGAAGATGTTGCCGGTCGTCTTAAATTGTGCTGACGATTTTGGGCAGGTGAGCTCAAAAATTTTTGGGGCGTCAATTCCGATAACTGGAGTTGCAGGTGATCAGCATGCGGCAACTATTGGGCAAGCATGTTTTGAACCAGGAATGATTAAGTCTACTTATGGTACAGGCTGTTTTATAATGCTAAATACTGGAAAAAGTAGAATTCAC
>MDSV01010387.1_pt1 | contig 10497 bp, 9 predicted proteins | sample 810851 | NCBI WGS metagenome assembly MDSV01 (sample SAMN05326640, study PRJNA326480) | marine metagenome | isolation source: seawater | place: Atlantic Ocean: North East | collected 2012
CAATAGTTTTTGAGCGATTTTCATCGAGACTATGCAAAAAAATGGTTTCCATCAACTAAGACATCAGATTATTTTAAAGGAAAAGAAAGTTTGTCGAGAACATTCTTTGTCACTTTATCAACAGTTGCATCCTTGCCTGACAAACCATGCGCCCAGTCCGTGGTTCCAGCAGTAAATACCATGCCTCCTTGTTGATATGAACCCATAACTGCACATCCCTCATGCCCTGGCTTCCATGCATCATACCATTCAGAATCATCCGGGTGCCATCGAGCCGAGGCAGTTGCTAAAATTTGGAAATTTTTCGGCGTTCCGTCGTTTCCCGTCGGATACGGCAAGCCGTCTCGCCCCTCCATTTCGCAACCATCGCATTCGTAGCCTACTATTGTCTCTTCTCCGCCAAATTCATCGTTTACTCGAATATCTGTGTTCGAAAAGGCCCAATGCTCAGGACGATGCACCTTATAAGCCCCTGAACCGTCCATGTGTTGTCCATGACTTAAATGGTAACCACCGTGCAAAAAACCAACACCTGTAAGTTGATTTTCCGGTCGTTTTACCAAATGATGGCTCCAGAGCGTAGTCAACATTGCTCGATCTGTACGATAGGCCGGATCTTGATTGAATCGTTGTTTCCAACAAGTTAGCGCTCGACCATCATTTTCACTTCTAACCTGCCAGCAAACACTATTGCCACTAAAGAAAGCAACATTTCCACCATATGTTACGTAATTTTCAATATTATCTCGCATTCCCGCCGACCAATATTCATCGTGACCTACACTCAAAACGAGCGCGCGATTCTCAAGTAGCTCAGGATGTCTTTCTAAATCAAGATTAGTACAATAGTCTAACTTATAGCCTGACCTCTCCGCCCAAGATACAAACGGTTTTTCCCATCGGTCAAATAATCCACGATCTGGCCTTTCGAATGATACTCTATGGCCTTGAACTCCACCACGCCCATGATAGGCGTAGAGACTATAGCCTCCCCAATTATTGTAGGCAGCATAAGTATTAGTTGACAACTGAAGAAGTATCGAAGAGTATTCGGACGAAATAGACGGACGGAGGACAAAGTATGCTGTTGAAGTAGCTTCACGAGAGCATCTCTTAGTAAAAGAATCACCTTGATCATTAATCCGAAAAAGGATTTGATAATAACCACTCTTCCATTCATGCGGAATCGTAAATTCCCAACCCACAGGCCAACCGCATCCCAGAGATGATGCATCTTCGGGAACAGGAAACACCGATCCGGACACACCGTCCTTTCTTAGGACGATTTCCTGCTTTTCGCCTATCCGCGAAATTTCTATCGAAAATAACTGAACAGAACAAGAAACATGTAACTGAACCGAGTCTCCCGAAGCATAACTAACGTCACTTGTGTAACCTTCGACAAAAAAATCAAGATCTCCCATAAATCGTTAATCTCTACCCATTCAGGTTATAAAAAGTATCTCGAGATCAAAACGATGTGGCTCCGAATAGACCTCTTATCATGCAAACGAAACAATTTCTTCGAAGATCGGTCTCTTTCTTTCTGACGGTTTTTCTTCTGCTGATCCGATATAAATAAATCCAAGAAACTCATCGTTTTCTTCTAATCCAGATATAGCCTTAACTTCGTTATCATAGTTAGGCCACTCTGACAACCATTGAGAATGGTAGCCCAAAGCGTTGGCCGCAACAAGAATATTTTGACAAACCGCGCCCCCAGACAATATTTGCTCCCATTTTGGAATACGAGCTTCTTGAAGTTTTGTTGAAACAATTAACAGTAAGGGAGCTCGAGATGGACGCTCATATTCTGCTGTCAGTTGGGCAGGCGAAGCATCTGGATTATTCTTTTTAAAAATATCTCCCCACTTTCGACCCAAATTTTCTTTAGAGGCTCCTTCAAAAACTTTTATCCGCCATGGTGCCAATTTACCGTGATCGGGAACTCTAATGGCACAACGTAAAATCAGATTCAACTCTTCTTTGGAGGGCCCTGGATCAATCAATTTAGATGCAACCAAGGATCGACGATTTAATAGCAAATCAATGGTTTGGTTTTTCAAAGCAATTATCCTCTACCCGTATTGTTGACAATAAATGGTTCTAATCTTAATTAAATTTTCATCAAAACGTCAGTTTATAAGAGTGACATCTTTATCTGAGATTTCTAATCCTTCTAAGTAAAGTGGGATGAGAGTGACGTGCAAACACATAGGAAGAATGGGGCGTCAAATTACTCAAATTATTTTTGCTCAATTTCTTTAATCCGCTCACCAAAGCATCCGACTCAAATGTCTCCTTTACAAAGTTATCAGCTTGAAATTCAAATCTGCGTGAAATTGAGTTGCTTAACAAACCAAAAATTTCACTCATAGGGCTGTATAATAATCCAAAACCAATCAAACCCACATGAAAACTGCTTGTCGAAACACCTAGCGCGTAAGAAAGAAGCGGGTTTGAGACAAACAATGAGAAAACATAAAAAGTAAGACCCGTAATCACTGCAGATAAGATCATGTTATAAATAATGTGTTTTCTTTTAAAGTGACCAACTTCGTGTGCTAAAACGGCCACAATCTCATCCACTTCTAAATCATCGATTAGCGTATCGTACAATGTAATCCTTTTCTTACGACCAAAGCCCGAGAAATAAGCATTAGCTTTTGAACTCCGTTTTGAACCATCGATTACAAAAATATTTTTTATATCAAAACCGACTCCCGCCGCATAGCCTGAGAGCTGATCTTTTAACACTCCGTCTTCTAAAGGTGTTTGCTTATTGAACAGTGGAACGATCACACTGGAATAAAGCATATTGATTATTATGGTAAAAACTGTTAACAAAACCCATGCGTAAATCCAAAAATCCTGTCCTATATATTGGTGAAGAAATATGATAGCCGATAGTATCAGACTCCCAAAAAGAGCAGATAGCATCCATCCTTTCACAATATCAGTAAAAAAGATTTTCTTCGTAGATTTATTAAATCCAAAACGCTCCTCTATAACAAACGTGCTGTAGTATGAAAAAGGAATCGAAATTAATTCACCGCCGAACATTATTATACCAAAGAAAAATAAAGCCGTCGTAATGCTCCCACTGCCGTACTCTCGCGCAATAAGGTCGACATATTCAAAACCACCCAAATGCAAAAAAAATAGCGTTACGCAAAAAGAAATAGTTGACGTTAGACGCCCAAACTTATAATTAGTTCGACTATATTCCTGTGATTTTTTGTATTCATTAGGTTCGTAAATATCACCTAATTCTTGTGGTGGAGTATCTGTTAAACATTTTGCATTTAGATATTCAAGTATTTTATCCACAATGAAGCTTACAATTAAAAAAACTAAAATTATGTGATAAAGGTTTGTAGCAGTCATTTTAAATTCACTCGTTTGAAATACGAAACAGGGAGACCAAAAATCAACCACGTCTAACGTGAGGTGATTCCATAACCATGCGTTGCTGATCAGTCATGTCTTTTATGTAATCACCATAAAAGACATCGTGAGGACCAGCCCCATACGAAACTGTGCCCGGACTGAATTTATATAGCAACGCGCGACGTTGATGATTTCCTGTCCACGGCAAAGTACCATGCGTCAAAGTTTCCGTGAAAATTATCACGTCTCCGGCTTCCGCATTGACTTCATGAACATGTTCCTGATACTTATCCCAATTAAGCATAGCATCCGGACAATTCACATTGGCTTTATGGCTTCCAGGAACGACTGCAACACCACCATCACCCTTCCGCTCATCTGCTAAAAGGTATTCAACCACAGTCAAACCTGTAAAGATCTTGTTGTTTTTATAGAAATACACTTCAGAAATATCTCCACGTTCGACACCTCCACCGTGTAACCTACCACCTTCACAACCTTTCTCCATTGCTATAAGACCCGGTCCGTGATCCAAACGATAGCCGGTTCCTAATATTCCATCCAAAATAGATTTGATACGAGGCTGAACCAATAATTCTCGAAATGGCTCACAATGCGGTTGCTCCCATGCCAGCATTCCACCCAAATCCATACGCCTCGACGTGCCCTGCATTGCTATAGAATCAGCAGCCAACGATCGATTCATTTCCTGCATCTGATCAGCATGGCTATCAATAGCCGTATTGAGATTATTCACTTCGACATCACTTAAAACTTCGCGCAAAACTAAATAGCCGTTTAAATCAAAAAGATATTTCTCATCTTCATTCATAATCTTTCTTTCTTTACTTTAGGAGAATGAAAACAAAACTTTAGGCAAATTTTCTTAAGACAGGACGCTCAGAGACTTGGTCTAAAAGTATGCGCTCTTCACTTGGCAATGACCATAGCAATCCATCCAAGACCTCATCCACATGCTCGGGAAGGTCCGCTCCAACAATCGCTGCGCTAATCTCCTGGTGATCAAGAATCCAAGCTATGGCCACCTGGGCAGGCGTCTTTTCATAACGCCGAGAAATATCTAATAGGGTCTCGATGACTCGATCATTAAATTCATCGAGCGCTTCTTCTATTTTATACTTATGCGGACTCAACCCTGTATTCTCTCCAACACTCCAAGGAGTGCCCTCCGGCGGCACTAGGCCTCGACGAAAGCGGCCTGTCAAAAGACCAATCGCAAGAGGGCTGTAGGCCATTATTCCAATACCAAATTGCTTACACAGAGGCATCAAGTCTGGTTCAACTTCGACTCGGTTCAAAAGATTGTATTGTGACTGAGTACATGCGAATGAAGTTAAACCTTTTTCTCCAGCGATCCACAAAGCCTCAACCATTTTCCAGGCAACAAAATTAGAGCAACCTATGTAGCGCACCTTACCTTGCCGGACGATATCGTCGAGGACTCGCAATGTCTCATCGAGCGGAGTATCTTTATCGAATGTATGAAGTAAATAAAGATCAATATAGTCGGTTCCCAACCGGCGGAGACTGGCTTCTACACCGCTCATAATATTGAGACGGTTCAGACGACCGGCGTTGGGATTGTCACCAAGTGTTTTGAAAATCTTAGTAGTCAAAACTACTTCATTTCGGCGTCCTTCTAATACACGCCCCACTATCTTTTCAGATTTTCCTTCTCCATATAATGCCGTGTCGATAAAATTACAGCCTCTATCTAGAGCATGCTCAATGACTCGAACACAAATATTCTCATTTTCTTGGCTACGAAAAGCTGTTCCGATACAAATAGGCGAAACCAGAACACCCGTACGGCCTAGGCTACGATACTCCATCATCTTTGTGGCCACTCAAAATTTGCTTTGTACTCTTTCTTACCCTGCACACCTATACCGCGTATTCGAAAAAGTCCGCCTCCACGATAACCCCGACCGTATTCTTCCCAGTCATAGTCTATAGGGTCTAGTTCGGTTCCCGGTTTACAGAGAAAATCTGCTGATGTAAAATACAATTCATCCAAATCAGTACCACCAAACATTACGCTGGAAGTTTGTAGTGCAGGTGTTTGAATGCGCCTCTCCTCCTTACCATCGGGGTCGAATCGAATAATACAGCTACCGAACCAGTTGGCGCTCCAAACATATCCTTCTGTATCTACAGTCATACCATCGGGGACTCCAAGCCTACTATCAATTTTCTTAAAAAGTCTCCTATTCGAGAGTTGCGAAGTCTCCGAATTGAAGTCATAAGCGTATATCTCTCTAGCCATCGCATCCGTATAGTACATCGTGCTAAGATCGGGAGAAAAGCCCATTCCATTTGAACAACCAATCCCCTCTTCGATGATAGAGACCGATCCTTCGGGACTGTAATAATAGAGTTTTCCCTTACGGTCTTCGAAATAAGTACCCGCAAATGCTCCTCCATTTGGAGTCGCTATCACATCATTGAACGCCAAAACTTCTCCTTCAAATTCTTCAGGATGGATTCGTTCCCATTCATCATCAGACTTCCAAAGCACCACGCCATTATGAATAAAACAGACATATCCACCGTTTTTATTTTGCATGAAGCCACCCACGTTGAATCCATCGTGGATTTGCGTGTTTTGGTTAGTAGACGGGTCGTAAGAGAACATCCGACCAGTTGCAATGTCGGTCCAAATCAACAATCCTTCTTCGGAATTCCATAATGGGCCTTCGCCAACGACTGCAGACTCTTCAGCTACTTTTTTAATTTCCATTTTTCACCTCAATCGTCTCTCTTCGTATCCGTTGGTTATCAGATTTTCTATATTGAGTAATCAGGTCTCTCGAAGTATATGAAAACCCACGAGGAAGCTCCAATAGATTGTTTATATCTTTAAAAGGACATTATTCAACATTTGTCTTATTTACATCGAGTGCGAAAATGGCACTCTTGCCCTTATCTTAATTACACAACTACTTTCGACAACACTTATCTTACGAAAGCCCGAATCCAACTTCAATGTTACAGTAAATTTTTCCGATTCTTTGAAAACACATTTTCCCAACGTTTCACAAAAGAGACTAATCAATAAAAAAAATTCCTTCATCACTTCTATCATTTCAAAAAGATTTGCAAAACCTAATTCGATAAGAATCAAATCTAATAGTCATAAATTCTTACTGATTTTCATCCTCCATAAACCAAAGCTTATTGGGCATCAATTACTTGATTGGATCGTAAATATGAATGTCGCGATCCGGCATATTCACTCCAAGTAATCGTAACCTTTGCTCACTCGCTCCCTCAAAAGCCTGCCACGGTAAGCTTTCGTCACTTTCGTAGCGCTTCAGCCACCAGTAACCATAATACATATAAACAGCTCGCCTAAGTCCATCACTGCGATTGCGATCACCAGTATGCCAAATTGCACTGTTAATGAAAACCGCATCGCCGGCCTCTGCCTCAAGCAAAACCTCACCCGACATATCCCCGGAACAGTTCTCGGTGGGCGGAAGATTTTCCCCAATATGAGATTTAGGTAAAACTCGAGTAGGGCCTCGATCCTTTCCCATGTCGTCTAAATACACGATGGTATTGATTGATAAAGGACGATCACCGGGGAAACTAAAGTCTCTGTGCCAAGATAGACCACCGCCATCTTGACGTGGTCCCTGCCGTAATAAGTCATACTGAAGTAACTGCACCTGTCTTCCGAAGATCGCTTTATGCCTATCAAGAATAGGTTTGTGTTCAATTAGATTGATAAATGCAGGATATTTCAAAAGTTTGTGTTGATTAACCTTCGTGTATTTTTCTGAATCCCAAACCTTATCAAAAGCCTGACGAATTTCTTCTAAATACGAAGAATCTAAAACTTTTTTAACGTGCAAATATCCGTTTTCTAAGAAAAAGAATTTCTCTTTGCAGTTGTACATAATCAGCGACCCTATTTTTCTATATTTCTAAAGTTTTTCGTTCCGCGATTTTAATTCCGGTTAATCTTCTATAAATAACACTAATCGAGGAAACCTAACTAATGAAACAACTCGGAATAAGAAAATATGGCATACAGATATTTTTTTAACTCTACGCTAGCCACCGCGATAAAGACCTTCATCTGTTGCGTGTGGGGGATCAGGATAATCTGATATGCGGTTCGGAATCCGGCGTATCGGTTGTTGGGGAAGCACAATCTGTTTTTGAGCAAGTGTAAGACGTCCTAATAACTCATCAGAGGGATAATACGGATGACGGAAATTCCCCCAGGAGGCTCCATAACGAAACACGCATATCCGCCTCTGCCCCTCATTAACACGAGTAGCTGAGCCGTGCATAACTGCATCAACAAAGACTAAAACATCGCCCGCTTTCAAATAAATCTCTTGAGCTCCCGGCATACCGTCAGCGCCGGGAAGTTTATCACTATCTCGGCCCATGCTATATTTTCGTAGATCAGGATGCTCAAAATTTGCCTTATGACTCCCAGGCACAACCATAGTCCCGCCATCACCAGGACCAATATCCGACAACGCGATCAGAAGATCGACCTGACCACAAAAAAATTGACCATTAAACTGACGAAATTGAGTACGTTTTGTCCTTTTATGGCCACCAGAATGAATACCTATTGCGTCACCAGGCCCTCGAATACTGGCAAAGTTTTCATCAATGAACAACGGTCCGTGCTTGACATCAAAACCAACCTGCCCACCCACAAAATATTTTATCTTTTCTATCCATGATGGATGATCAATCAATCGTTCAAAAGGTTCACCCGCCTCATAAATTTGTTGAAGATTAAAACCCTCGGTCCCTGAATAAGTATGTGCATGGACAGCCCCTATCCATTCTCCATGTCTCAGCGGCGGATCTATATTCAATAATTTGTCTATTGTGGTATTGCAATCTTTAACATGTTTCGCAGGTAAAGCATCCTTCAAAACTACAAATCCGTTTAAATCGAAGTAAAATATCTCTTCTTCTGTCGGCATTCGACCAATCTTTTCCTTCGAATTACTTTCACTCACTTAACACAATTCCTGAAATTATTAACGGCGTAAACCGGTGCCATTCGGACTTTTTCAAATGCTATAATTTTAATAGTATATCTAAAGCATTAACTTATTCCAACAAAGGATACAAAATCCGCTTCTGAAGGTAAAGATTTACGCTTCGACAATAATTCACACCAAGTGTTAACCCATTCGAGAGAAAATGAATCAATCGATATCTATGGCTGATGTTTTAAATCACTTCGGAGTCAGTAGCAATATAATTAGCGATGTCCATCAAAGAGAATTAGACGAACAGGGATACACTATATTTCACAAAATAATTGATCCTAAATGGCTTGATTTACTACAAAAAAAATTTGAGGACCTCATTGAAGTAGAGGGAGAAAAGGCGGGAATAGAAGCAAATGCGATGGACGGCGTCCGGCGGTTAGCAGATTTAACAAATAAAGGGGAAATCTTCGATAATCTATATACGCACCCCCTTGTTCTGGGTGCGGCTTATCACATTATTAAAAGACCTTTCAAGATTGTATCTCTCAATGGACACGACCCCATGCATAAACAAGGCCAACAAATCCTGCATTCAGATTTTGGTGGCGAACGCGATGGGGTCACGTTTCATCAGATAAACTCATTATGGATGCTTGACGACCTCAGTGAAGAAAATGGCGCTACTAGAGTCATTCCAGGAAGCCACCGCTGGTTAGATATGCCGATAGACCAACTTGAGGATCTTCTCAAGCCCCATCCAGATGAAGTTTTTATTACAGCTCCCGCTGGTTCAATGGCAGTTTTTAATGGTCAAATTTGGCATGGTAGTACTACGAACCACAACGGCAAGCCTCGTCGCGTTTATCACGGAGCTTTTTGCGCACGAGAGCATAAACAGCAAACGGATCAACGAGCTTATTTGAGGCCTGAAACAAAAACACGTATCGATATATACGCCCAGTACATTTTAGATGTTTTGTAGAATCGAAAATGGAAAAGTAGATCTAACAGAAAAACTAAGTTTTTTCTTCGATTTTTTTAAGTTTTAACTTGTGACTTTAGGAAGTTGAATTGTTTACGATTTTTGTCAATCCGTTTTTGCCAGCGACAAATAAAATTAAAAGTTTTTACTAAATACTCGTGTATTATTAATGACAAGGAAGAGTAAAATGTCTCGTCCCAATATTCTCTTTATAATGAGCGATGACCATGCCGCTCAAGCAATTTCCGCTTATGGGCATGGTATCAACCAAACTCCTAATATTGATCGCATTGCTAACAACGGAGCACGTTTCGATCATTGCTACGTTACCAATAGTATTTGTACTCCCAGTCGCGCAGCGATTCTTACCGGAACATATAACCATGTCAACGGAGTGACATCGCTGGCCACCGGCTTCAATAACCGTATGCCCCACGTTGCAAAGCATCTCCAAAATGAAGGATATCAGACAGCTATCGTCGGTAAGTGGCATCTCCACGAAGGCCCGCAGCATTGCCCAACCGGATTCGACTTCTGGTCTGTCCTGCCTGGCCAAGGCGAATACTTTGATCCGAACATGATAGAAAATGGGAGTAATATTACCGAAAAAGGATACACCACGGAAATTATTACGAATAAAACCGTCGATTGGATAAAGAACCGAAATAAAGATCAACCGTTTTTTATGATGTGTCATCACAAGGCCCCACATAGATCGTGGGAATACCATCCTAAAAACGAAGATTTGTATACAGACGAAATACCTTATCCTGATTCTTTTGAAGACGACTATAGCGATCGAGCAAAAGCAGCAAAAGAAGCTCGAATGCGCGTTGAATCTGATATGACATATCAGGATTTAGACCTCGTACAGCCCTATTATCCATCAGAAGGACAAAGATATTCTTTATCAAACCGTCGGACGCCGCACATGATGGTCCCATTTCCCGAATCGGAAGATCAATGTAAAAATTTGAAGCTAATTTGTAGTCGGACAGGAGAAATTTTTACATTTAAAAACCGAGAGGAATTAAAAAAGTTTAAGTATCAACGTTACATGCAAAAATATTTGCGTACGGTAGCCTCGGTTGACGAAAGTGTCGGCACTCTTTTGGATACACTTGATGAAGA
>MDSV01117678.1_pt1 | contig 10497 bp, 3 predicted proteins | sample 810851 | NCBI WGS metagenome assembly MDSV01 (sample SAMN05326640, study PRJNA326480) | marine metagenome | isolation source: seawater | place: Atlantic Ocean: North East | collected 2012
AACCTCTTCCTTTATCCGCAATAGCAACATCTGCAATAGGCCCATAAGCACTCTTGGATGTTGTTTTATACTTTATTAGAGTATCTGTAGAACTTGCATAACTAGGTTCTTCTGGATATCTATCAAGATTGTATGTAAAAGTATTTTTAGAATTAGCAAGAATCTGATGTCTACCAGCATAACGACTTTCTCTAATTGAAATTGAATTATTTCCTGCAATACCTTTATCCAAAACAAGTTCTTTATTTACATCTGGATTATCATCTGAAGTAGTAGCAACTATATTATAATAAAGAATCTTAGGTGTATTTTCATTATATGTTAATACCACCTTACCATCAACACCTACAGTACCACTTCTAGTAACATTAAAAGTAGTCTTTAGTTCATTAGATGTATATTCATGAATAAAATTAGAATCAGTATAAAGTTCAAAATCAAATGCAGGTAATGTATCAGTAATTTTTGTATATGATAAAGAAGAATCTGATAAATCAAAGGTTATAGTTCCATTTTTATAAAATTCTAATGCAGGATTAACAATATTTAAAACTCCACTTCTAGCAGTTCCACTAGTATATGCATTAGTAATACCTACAAACTTTGGTCTCTTTTGTTTGGTTTGGAAACGACTACCACAAAGTTTAATCATATCCTTAGTCACAACATATACAAAATACTCTTCATCATTTACCAATCCAGTAGCAGGAGAAGATGATGTATGAACAACTCTTTGACCAGTTTTTAGTTCATGATTAACAATTTCAATTGAATCTGGTTGACCTGTTAATGATGAAGTTGTTGTAATACCAGTTGCAATAAAGTCTAATGTTCTAGCAATGAGTTTTCTATTTGCTTTATTATACTTAATTGGAACTGTAGTAGTAATACCAGCATCAATAGTAAGTTCTACAAGATCATTATGTTTTAATCCATGTGTGCTAGCTGCCGAAACTGTTACTAAATTCTTTTCAATAGTTCCTTTTACAGTATCAGCATAATTTTTCCGTAAACTATGACGCTTACCAGTTCCTGGATTAATAAAGTATAATAAACCTTGAGTTGCATTAGTTGCTCCAACTCCCACAAAGACATCATCAGGAGTTCTTGTAGCATCCGTAGGAGTAACAGAAGCTATACCAATCCTAACTGTCGATAACCCAATTAAATCATCACTTATCTTGGCAACAAATAAAGGTACACCTTCAGCCAAGTCTGCTGAAGGTGAAGTGAATTTGGCACTTGACCTATTAGTTGATATTGATATAGATTCGCCACCATTTCTATTGTAAATAACAGAATCTCCAGTTTTTAATTTATGACCAGGCAAATAAATCGATCTAGCAGGAATAAAGATTCTTGATACACCAGCACCTGGATTTTCAAAACTAATGGTTGTTCCAATACCAACACCAGAAGTAGTTCCAACACCAACAGCCTCTAAAGGATAGAAATAATATTCATGATCTACTGCACCATTAAATGACGTATCAAATCCAGAACTAATTGTAAACTTTCTAGGTCTTTCTTCTATAGGAGTCTTAATAGTATGTGCAACACCAACAGTGCCATTTTGTGCTCTTAAAATTCTTATTCTACTAGAAGCAGGATCTACATTTAAAACTCTAACTTGTTCACCATAACCAACATCAGTAGCTACATCAGTGGTTCCAGCACCAATTCTTAAAATATCATTTTCTCTTATTCCTATTCCATTGAGAGCCTGATAAGGTTCTGGCAATGTTCCTTGAACAAACATGTAAGTAACAAAACCAGTAATTGCAGTTGCTCCAATTGCTTGAGATACAAGTAGTTTCTGTGAACTAATTCCAATGGTATAACCTTTTTGAGCAATAGTAGTTGCAGTAGTTGTTAATCCAGAAACGTAAATATCATCAAGATTTTGGAAACCTAATGGATCAGTAGCAATACCAATAAATGTCTTACGTGCTTGACCTGGATAGAATTCAATTCCAGTAACTTTAGTGTTTGTTACCGAAATGGTTCCAATTCCTGGTCCATCAACTTTAGAAACTTTTGCTACTGCTTGGAAATTATCAGCTACTTTTTCTTCAAAAACAAGTTGATCACCAGTTCCATAATTAGATCCACCAGTAACAACACCAACCTTTTCTACATTTCCCTCTCTAGCATATACAACAGTACCTTCTTGAGTTATATACTTATAAGATTGTTTTAAATAATCATAATAACTACTATCTTGAAGTAATTCATAAGGTTCAGTATTTCTAACCCAAAGAGTGTCATTTAAATCAATTAAATCTTGATTACTTCTGGATAATGTATTAAAATGATTTGGTTGAGCCCAATAATTATCACCAATTAGATATGGGAATGCAGGTCTCTTATAATTTTGGAATGGATCAGCAGCACCATGTGCTAAATTTCCATCAGTTAAATCAGTATCAAAAGTTGAAAAATAAGCATATGTTCCATTAGGGAATTCTGGTGTAATACCATATCTTCCGTTATTTTCATCAAGATATTTTTCATCAGTATTACTATTCCAAGTAAAATCTTCCAAGAAGAATTCTGATGGGAAAACACTTAAAGGAGGTCTATTTGTTTTATAATCAATAGAATATCCAGATCTTATTTGAGTTATATTACCACCAGTACTCTTTTCATAAGCATAAGGGCCATAGATTGGCAATCCATCATATGCCCATCCAATTATAGGTGAATGTCTTGTTTTATTTTCTTCTGTTGCACCATTAAGAAGAGTAAGATCCCTAGCACCATATATTGCAGTTCCTTCTGCATCATTTTGATAAACAATCTTTCTTAGTGTTCTGGGGCAGTATGCATGAGAAATTTGTAACCCTCTACTAATTTGAGTGGGTTTATCAATGAAAGTATCAGAACCATCAATGTTATTATAATTCTTTTGAACCTCATTAACTTGCCATGTAGTCATATTAACAAGGAAGTTTGCAAATTCACCAGCTGCTTCTACGGTAAGTGCTGTTGTTGAAGCACCATATCCAACTCCACCTCTAATAATTTTAACAGATATAACCTGACCACCAACAATTTCAGGAACCAATAATGCACCAGTTCCAACACCTGCAACAGAAATTGCAGGAGGTGTATTATAGGATACTCCTCTATTATTAATAGCAACGTCAATTATTTTACCATCTGCAACAACTGGAAGCAATTCACAACTCTTTCCACTATACAGATCAACTCGTGGTTGTCTATTAAAGTTCAAAATTTCTGAAGCACCGTATCCAACACCACCAGCAGTTAAATTAATAGATGTAACTTCACCTCGAACCAGAGGTTGAGGAATACATTCAAAAGTATTTCCTTCAATAGAATCAATACCAACAATACCTTCAACTTTTACTTCAATTGATGGATAATTGAAGTTATGAGTTGCTACACCAATCGATCTAAAGTTTTCATACTGTTTAGTCTTATAATAGAAATCTTTTACAGTTGTTCCAATACCTACTCCAGCTAATTTAAATGTATTATCATCTATTACATTAACATAATATTGATTACCACTAGTAAGACCTTCAATAGATGTTCCATCTGGATCCTTAGTGTAAATAACAATTTCACCATCCTTATAGTCATGATTTAAAATTGAAATTCTATCAAGTGCAGTATTAACACCAACTGGATTACAAGTTTTATGCTTATTTTCATAACCTTCACCAGTCTCCAACAAATTAATAGCACCTACTTGTGCTTTTCCATTTAATGAATGGAATAATTGGTTTCCTGTTCCAAAATCAGTGAAATTTATTGTTCCAACACCAGCAACTGCTTCATCTAAATTTCTATGCAATCTTATAGTTTTATCTTCTACCCAAGGGCTACCTTTATCAGTAGCAACACCAGACCAACCAGTTCCTGGATTTTTTGTAATTGCATAATAAGTTGCACCAGTATTTAAACCCGCTAATGCTGTTCCACCCTGAGTATCATATCTAACTCTCTCAAAATTACGGAATTTATGATAAGTTAAGAATCCTACATTCCATTCTCCTGTAACACCAGATCCAACTACACTTGTACTAATAGCACTTCTACCATCACCATATGTGCTAATTGCAATAACACCAGAACCAGAACCAGCATTGAAAACAACAGAATGGGGAACTGTTACCAATTTACATTCTGCTTTAGCTCCTTCTCCATTACCACCACTAATACTTACAGTAGGAGTCTCAACATAATCAAATCCAGGTTCTAAAACTCTAATTTCTTGGAATTTTCCTCTTGTTGCAACAAAACCAGTAGCACCAACTCCCACACCATCATTAATTGCTAATTCTGGTGGATTAATAACATCATAATATCTACCGCCACCAACACAATCAATTGATTTAATATCTCCATAATAAACCAAATCTTTTGATTTATAACTTAAAACTTCAGTTCCATTAATTAAAAGACCGTTATAACCAATTTTTGTTGGATATCTTTTGCCATCATAAGTTGGCATATCAAACTCTCTAAAGAGTTTTTGTGGTTGAATTATCTTATTATGAAAATCATACTTCTCAAATGTGTTATTTGTTATGGTTGTTTGAACAGTAGATTCAGATATCCTTTGATAATTTCCATCATATAGGTTAGATAAGGATTTTGCTAATTTAATATCATTATGATTAATTCTTTCTACAAAATATAAACCTTCACCGAAAAGGAAACTCATTACAGTTCCATTTGCTGCTAATTGTGGTGTATAATAAATTGCATCACCACTAAAGAAATTGTGGTCATGGGTTCCCGTTGTTATTCCAATGATAATATCACCACCATTATAAGTTCCAGAAAGACTGATCTTCTGAGTGCTTGGATTTAACTTAGCACTATCTGATGATGGTAATGAGTTACATGCAACTAAATTCTTTAATTTGGATAATGTATGAGCATATCCAACTTCTCTCATATAAACATTTTGAATATTTGCAGTAAAATTATTCAAATGTTGGTGATTATCATCAACACCAGTTCCATCACAATTTGGTTTAGTAAGAATATTCTTTATACTAACACAAGCAGAAAGACTACTTATAGCAGCACCTCTTATTCTTAATATCTTATCACTAATAACATCAGTTACTGAATATGTTCCATCTAATGTTGTATTGTTTGTCTGTATTGTTACTAAATCACCAAATCTAATTCTATGGAAATCATCTAAAGTTACTTCATAAGTATTGTTTGAAGCATCTTGTACAGTAATAGTATCAATGTCATATCTTGTTGATATGTTGGAAATCCAATTTTTTGATTTAAAGTCATCAACGTGTGCAATTTTTCCTAATGACTTTAACTTAATTTTTCCACCTTTTTTCTGATAGAATGTATCTGGAAGTTCTACATCATTCAATACACCAGTAATTCTAACCCTTATACCATCTGTAGAAAGACCAGTAGCAGTTTTATCTGCTTTTCCTAAAGCATATGCATATGTATTTTGCTTAATTAATGCAGTATCTTTAATCGTTGTTGTAATTCCAACGACACCAACAAATTGAGTAGTTGTTGTTGATGAATATGTAGCTACTCCAACAGTTCCATTCTTGTATTGGAAAGTAAGAGATCCCTTATCTGGGAAACCAATTGTAGAGTCAACATCAATATAAGTTTGTGCTGTTCCGACTGTTTCAATGGTAACTTCTCCAACAGCTCTTGTGTTTGCATGAACCCTAAAATCACCGTATAATAGCGAGCTAGAACCGCCTGTACCGAACGAATCATCTACACTTACCTTGTAGTAGGTATCGGTTAAAAGACCTACTCTGATCCTTTCTACCATTGATATAGGAGCATATGCTTTACCTATATTCTCAAACCCATCTTGGAAGAGAGTTTTGTTCTCCAAATCCATAGGATCACCTTGGATTGGTTCTACAATAATATCACGAGTCTTTCTATAATTTGCATCTGAAGGAGCAATTACATTATCTGCAGGTCTTTCAATAGAAACATCTTCATTAAATAAAGATCTGAATAATAACTTAAACGATTCATCAGTTCCTCTTGAACTGTAGAAATCTTTTGAATGTCGAATAAATTGCGGTTCATTTAAAGATACATTTAGTTCCTTTTTAAATCCAGGTAAAAATTGTTCTTTGGATTTTCTTAAAAATTCTTTTAAAAATAAAACACTTAAATTTTCAACTCGACCACCAGAAGTTCCTATTCCAACTTCATGAGTTGCTGCTTTTGAATCAGAGAATATAAACTCCTCAGGCTCGTTTGGATTTCTAAATGATGTAATACCACTAAACCCACGAATACACCCCTCAAAAGTGCCATATGTGCGGGAATGAACAGTACTTCCAACACCAGCTATAACAGCATCAGATATAGTTCCTAAACCAGTATATGTAACTATCTCATCATCTAGCTTCAATAATCCATAACTATCAGGATATCCCAGTGTGCTATTAACAATTATTTGACTATCAAATTCGGTAATATCAGTAATAAGTGTTGTAAAACCTACAAGACTTCCAGATTTGTTTAATTGAATATAAGAATCTAAATTATTAATAATATCAATTGGAGCACCTTGATATTCTTGTGCTTGATAATATTGACTCAAGAATTCACCCATTAAAGGATTATCATCCCTAATATGAGTAGGAAGTTGTTCTTTTACAACTTTATTAATCTGAACTCTTTTATCTGGCATGTTGTTATCTTGTTATCTGTCTTGCGGTATAACTTGGTGTAACAGTATATGTAGAACCAGATGGATCTGCTCCAGAAGCAATTTCATCGACAACCATCTCTATCTCACTAGTATCTAGTTGTAAATAAAGATCCTGTAATCCAATAACATCATTTGACTCAGGAATTCCAGAAATTTCCATAATTTGCTGCTTATCCTTTGTTTTACCTGATGTAATATTGATAGGATTTAAAGTAAGACGACCTGTAATATAGTTAATAACTCCTATATTTTGTCTTTCAACATTAGGAGTTGTTGATCCTGGCGAGTCTAATGAGAATAATCCTAATCTTCCAGTCTTTTTATCGGTATTTGGAGTATCAAAGAGGTAAACATCAGGTGAAATATCCAATACTCTAAAAGCACTAGACCTAATATTATACCCATCCATAGAAGAGATATGGAATTGATTACCAAAATCGATTGCATATTCAGCAAAAATATCAGTTGCAAGTCTCAAATCCCGTCTCATCTGTATTGTAGTAATATTAGAAGTGATAGATTCGTGACTTTGATCAATAACTTTCAAGAATTTACTGTATTTAAACCTTGCACCATACTTATTTAACTCCGCAGAATTAGCTAGTTTGTTGATATTACTCGTTACAACAGTAGAAACGAATAATGCATTCGGAGCTTTACTAGTATTGTAGTAAATATTGCTATCAGTTTCCAAATATAAGTATTTTAAGTCAAGAATTTCGGGAACAATACCAGCAACAGAGTATTTTCGGAGGTCTCTTTTGATATTTTCCTTAATTGCATTCGGAACAAAGTCTCCAGTTCGTGGTTTTATGCTAATAAACACTTTTCCATACTGAGGAGGTACTAATTCTTCCCCTCCATAGACAGAAATTGACTCCGTTTCGGGATAAATCTTGTTTGGAATCAAAATTTCATAGTCATTTGAGGTCAAAGCACGGTTTTGAGTTGCATAAATCTGCGGAGCATAGTTTTTAACACTATCCACACTCTCAATTGCCTCTCCACCACTAGATGGATTATCAGCCGTAACCAGCGAAATACCGCTTGTAATGGTGTAATCTTGTGCGTTTCGGTTATATGTGCATTTTCCACTAAAAGCTAGGTTACTAACACCATTTGCATCAGGTCCATTAGAGATAATATAGGAAACTTCAACAACATTTCCGTTTTCAAGTGCTTTTCCGAAGATTCCATCACCAAAAATGATCTCATATTGCTCATCTTCTATCTCTTGAATGTAATAAATTAGTGATTTTCCAGTAATAGCAGTTCCAGTCTCAGAATCAAAGAGACTATCTTGCCTTGTATAGTTGGAAAGTAGTGAAGAAGTAACACTTGGTTTAACATTTATTGTTAAAGTGCTTAAATCAATGCCAGCATTGGATAAAATGAACCTTTGATTGATATTATCAGTAGAATAAACGAAAGATTGGTCAACAACAGTTCCTTGATAGACATCTACATCATAAAAATAAGCAACTCCGTCAATTACAGACTTAGAAATGTCTTTTGTGATGCCAAAAGTAAAAGATTGACCTCCAAATGAGTTTGTACTAACGACTGGGCCCTTTTTTAGGGTAATTGACGTTGGTGGAGGGGTAACTCCAGGTTCTACAGAGAATTTTAGTGATAATCTTGATGCTTTTCTTGATCTTGGAACATATCCAATGTTTCTTGCGAGTGCAACAACGTTTTCTCTAAGTGTTGCACTGTCAATAAAGACCTCATTAGAGATCATATTGGCATTATATGAAGTTATGTAAGTATTATATGCTAAAACATCTAAAATTGCTGACAGATTAGACCCTTCGAAGTCATAATCCGTAAAATTCGAATTGGATTGCAGATATTGTTTAAGATTATCTTTAATCTGGTCAAAATCCAGACTAGTAAAATTTAAAAGTGACATTTATCGTGATGGAAGCAAGGCAAATTCGACTTGAGAGGGTGGAATGTCTATTCCAACAATTCTATAACTAATAATTACGTCAAAATTATTAGAATTGTAATTTGGGTTAACATTAACCTCAATAATTTCCACTCTTGGTTCATAATTTTGCAAAGAATTTTCAATTTCTTCTTTTATTGAATCAGCAGTTATTTCACTAACATTTTCAAATAAAATTTCATTAATATTAGACCCAAAATCAGGATCAAAGAATTTTTCACCAGGAGTTGTTAATATAATATTACGTACTGCTCTTGCAATGGCATTTTCATTCTTCAAAGCAATCAAGTCACCACTTAAGGGGTTAAACTTAAATGACATGCTAAGATCTTTAAAGGCTTTGCTGACTCTTTGAGCTGGCATTGAGAATTATGTAGATAATATAAGTTATTTATTAAGGTTTATTTGTATTCAGCAATAACCTCATAACTTTCCACCTCATTAGTCACTTCTAAGTCAAAAGGATCCACTAAACGCTCAAAAAAGTCGCTAGAACTCTCTATATCACGTTTTTTTGGAGTTAATTTATCATTTGCAATCTCTCGAAGCATTTGTGATTCCATAGTTTTCCTCCTTTGCATTAAAAAAGTGCCTAAAAGAACATTTGTTCTTATTTAGACACCAAATATGTTATTTTCCTTGGCCTCTGTATCTCTTTCGTGCTTTGTTACGAGAAGTCGCTGACATTTTACTGTGCTTTCCATTCCCTTGTCGAGATTTTTTGGGTATCGACTCAACATAAGTGCCACCCAATAGACCTGTTTTTACCTTTGCCATAATTTAATTTGGATTATAAAGATTTAATATGTAGACTGCTAGAACGATGCCTAATACGACACCTAATCCAACCACTGCTATAAGATTCATCATTGTAAAGAATTCAATTTGTTTTCAACTGATTCGGGTGTTGCTTTAATCCGATAAGAGACCTGATCCCTTCGAGAGAGTTCGGTGAGGATCTCTGATGCGAGATCCCATAACTCTTTGGTTTTCAGTTGTTTGTTTATTTTAAATAACACGAGTTTTTTCGTGGCCTACACGAATTCGAGGGTCCGCCCAGATTTCGTAACCAGCATCTTGTGCATCTAAACAGAACGATACATCTTCTCCACACATATCTTGAACATCACCCGATTCAAAGACTTGCATCTTAGGAGCAAACCAAGGATACTCAAGTTTCTCAAATACACCATTCTTAATTAATACCCAACCGAAACCAGTGTAGTCACATGTGAAAGGTTTCTTACGCTTACCCATTGTCTCAACGGTTTCGTGATTCATAACACCACCGTTCTTACGGAAGTCATCCTCTTCCAACCAGTGAGCAATAGAAGTGGTAGACCCATCTTCAGTAGCATACCAACCAGCAGTGATCTCTTTTTCATTACCTTCACTATCAAGTGCTAGATCGCATAATTGCCAGAACTTGTTAGTATCAAACACAATGTCAGAGTCAATCCACAACTGATAGTCATAATCTAGTTTACCATCCCAAGGTATTTGTTTTGGGCCACGTAATACATTTGCACCAAGAACCTTACAACGTGCAAAGTTTACCATTGATGAGTAATCTTGTGATATCTGAATACTCATTCCGTTCTGAACCATGTCAAAGCATAGTTGTACGAAATTCTTTAGAAAGATATAAGAGCAACCTCTGCCTGGTAAACAGAAGACGATTGCTTTCCCTTTCCATCTTGCTTTGATTGCATCGATGTCCCACTCTGGGGCCTTTGTTTTGGGTGCAACCGTTTTTACTTTAAATCCTTTGGCCATACTGTGTAGCTCGCTTCATTTATTATAATTCAAATCTATGTATATGTCAATGCTCAATACG
>MDSV01161620.1_pt1 | contig 10497 bp, 7 predicted proteins | sample 810851 | NCBI WGS metagenome assembly MDSV01 (sample SAMN05326640, study PRJNA326480) | marine metagenome | isolation source: seawater | place: Atlantic Ocean: North East | collected 2012
TAGATGTAATAAAATTCCAGAAGCGTAATCCTAGAGAGCTGTTGACTGAAGAGCAGTACAACGCACCGCATCCTAATCCGGTCAATTCTTATGGGGATACGTATGGTGCTCATCGTGAGTTTTTAGAACTCGATGTTGAACAAAACCTCCGATTAAAAGCATGGTGTGATGAGTTTGGGGTACAATACAGTACATCGACCTGGGACTTAACTTCAGCAAAGGAGATTACGTCAATAGATCCTGCTTTAATTAAGATTCCATCTGCATGCAATTTGCATTGGGATATGCTGGGTTATCTTTGCGAAAACTATGGAGGAGAGATTCATCTCTCCTTTGGTATGACCACGCAGAATGAAGAAAAAAAGATCGTAAAATTCTTTGAGGAACGTGACCGTGCAAAGGATCTTGTAATATATAGTTGTACATCTGGATATCCAGTAGCATTTGAGGATATCTGTCTATATGAATTGCTGCGTATAAGAGAGAGGTATGCTGGGAGGGTGAAGGCTATTGGTTTTTCTGGGCACCATTTAGGTATTGCAGCTGATGTTTCTGCGATGACTTTAGGTGCCGAGTGGGTAGAACGTCACTTTACTTTGGATCGGACCTGGAAAGGAACCGATCATGCGGCATCACTCGAACCTGATGGAATGCGTAAGCTTACGCGTGACATTCGTAATGTTCACAAAGCTTTGACGTTCAAGAAAACTGATGTGCTAGATGTCGAAGCTGTGCAAAGGAAAAAGCTGAAATATAGAGCATAAATCGATGGCTACTTCCATAGATACTATTGAGCAAATCCTGAAGCAAGACCTCTGCATTGGGTGTGGTGTATGTGCTTCAAATGTATCTGCAAAAATGACTTTTGATAAGAATGGATTTTATCGGCCTGAGCTTGTTGGAAAAGATTTTGAAACGGTTGACTCATCGCTCTGCCCATTCAGTAATCTCGCTAAAGATGAAAGCGAACTCGGATCTGAGTTATATTCAGCTGAATGTATTAGTTACGATGAAGTCATTGGGTGGTATGACAGGCTATATTGTGGCGCTGTATCCGAGAAAATGAGCAGACTCAATAGTTCGTCTGGGGGAATGACCACTTGGTTTGCTAAGAGACTTTTTGAAACAGATGTTATTACACACTTTGTAGGTGTTGGAGAGGTAATGGAGCATGGGAAATATACCTATGGATATAGAATTGCCAACAGCATAGCTGAAGTTGAAAAATTCCAGAAAACCAAGTATTACCCAGTTGAAATGTCCGAGGTTATCGATTTCATTCTAAAGAATGAAGGTCGGTATGCTGTTGTTGGAGTTCCGTGCTTTATTAAAGCTGTCCGGTTGCTTGCCGAGAAAAATGAGTTGTTTAAAAGTAGAGTTGTCTGTTGCATCTCCATTATCTGTGGACATCAGAAAAGTGCGTTTTACTATGAAATGCTTTTAAATCAAATGGATACAAAGAGTTCGGACATCAGTTTTTTTGATTTTCGTAAGAAATTTAATAATACGAATGCCCATGACTATGGAGTAGAGGTTCGGAATGAGCGGGGGGATGTCAACAGCTCAAAAGCGCGTGAGCTTTTTGGTACGAATTGGGGACAGTGTTTCCTGAAGTATAAGGCGTGTGATTTTTGTGATGATGTTTATGGTGAGTTAGCGGACGTTGTCTTTGGTGATGCATGGGTGCCTGAGTATTCAGAGGACTGGAAAGGGAACAATATTATCATCTGCCGGAATCAAAAATATTCGGAAATGTTTAACGATGGGATTGATAACGGTTTGCTGAGTTTAGATAAAGTAGATGACAGTTTAATTTTACGTTCTCAGGATGCAAGCATACGACATAAAAGAGGTTCGATTCATTTTAGAATTTATTTATTGAGAGTTTTGAGAGGTGTAGTTTTGAAAAAACGGTCATTCCCATCGGCAACTAATCCGGCATTGATCGAGTTGACTAAGTCTCTGCAACGCATGCATCTCAGAAGTTTATCTTGCCGGAAGTATGGGCTTGTTCACGCTGGAAGAATTTCATTTAAAGCATTCAAAACAGCACTTTCCATAAGGGTGTCCATGTGGAATTTTATATTAAGAGTGATGTTCCATTTAAAACAGTTCATTTCTCGTGTGGTGCGTTCGGAATCGATTTAACTTTTGAATATTAACTTTAAGTCCCGTTTCAAGAAATACATGCAATGCATGGCTAAAGTAATAATTTATTTTTAGAGAGTGTCCTTAGAAGTATCAGTATAGACAGGTTGTCTGAGAGCGTGGTCCCACAGAGCAAGCCATGCAGGTTTTTGACGATATCACTCCACCTGTCCTTCGTGTAAATCTTTTTAATCAGAGAAAGAAGCTGTTATGGGTAGAAAAATATTATTAGTTGGTGATTTAAGTACTGCATTTAACTATGGCGCAATTGCTACATCGGATGCACTGTTAGATATGTTGCATAACCGAATGAAAGATGAAGATGAACTTCGAATAATAGATCACCGCAGTTTTTCAGGAACCACCCCTGTAGCAGGGTGGCCTGAATGGACGAGACCACGATCTCCTGAATCGTATAGCCTGAAAAATAATGTTGTAGTTCCATTCTTGAAATCAACACATCTGTTAGAGCCTCTGAAAGCTTGGAAGCGCTCATTTAATGTTCAGGCTAGTTGTCCCGATCTACGGATACCTTACCTTGCTAGACAATATGAATTATATGCAAAGCGTATTATAAATGGTGAAATTTTGGCCTATGAAAAAATAATGCTGGAGTGGGCTGACGATATAATTATTAATGGTGAAGGCAATATTGTTAACGGAATTATTGCAAATGGAACCTATCGGCAAGGGGCTAGGTATATTTTATTCATGGCATACTTGGCTAAGGAGGTTTTTGGTAAAAAAGTCTCCTTAGTAAATCATACGGTAGACCCGAAAAATGCTGATGCCGAAGAAATGATTCGCTTGGTATACCCGATGCTAGACCATATCAGTGTTCGGGAGCAGATGTCTTTAAAAGAACTGGTGCGAATCGGTTACAAGGGCCCTGTGGAGTTTCATGCTGATGCTTTGTTTTCATGTAATCCCGATCCTGGTTGGGTGCCCGATGAATCCTTATCTAGTAGGATAAATTTTTCCGAACCGTATATTTGTTTGGGCGATTCTTCTGGCTTTCTTTCGCAAGCATCCCACGTTAAGTGGAGCGTTGAGGACGTTATGGGCAGACTTGTAGATGGCTTGAGAAAAATTTGTCCTCAAGTCATCTTAATTGATGGTTTTGCAGGCTCACACGACCAAATAAATGACCTCATTCGAAAGAGGAAAATTCCTCGACTTAACTTGCATAATTGTTCTTATGAAGACTTAATTCAGGTTTTAGGAGAAGCAAGCCTTTTCCTTTCGGGCCGGTGGCACGCTTCAATTATGGCAGCATTAAGTGGCACCCCATTTCTGCTTTGGGGATCAGATAGCCATAAAACTTTTGCGCTGAATAAAATGTATGATTCTGAATTTAACTTTTATGACGTTCAAACATTGCCCATTCATATCGATGATTTGCTTGAAAATGCTAATGACATACTGTCGCGAGAGAAGGCCATAAGGGACTGCCATTTAAGAAAGACAGCTGCGTTTAAAACGTCAGCAAACAGAATGTTCGATTTTTTATGATTTGCATTTTGAATGTTATGTTTCTAAAGATAAATGGAAGATAAATCTATTGAGTAAACGAGTTTTAGCCTGGGAAAGATGGGTGGATATTTTTTCTCCGCTGCTGAGTATAGCTCCGGAGTATTTTCCATTGCTATGTAATCAATATTTTCGGACCTCTCTTCGTGGAGATTACGAAAGTTTAGAGAGGGCTCCCATTGATGCACAAATTGCATGGAAGTGGGCGAAACCTGTTATCGATAAAGATGAACCACATGAATTAAGGGTGCTTTTTGATCCAAACTCAAATCGTCCAAATTGCGTCGGGGCGTGTCGTAAAATTGAAAAGGAATTGAAAAAAACTGTCCGAGGCTGTTCGTGCTTTTATATTGAGTCGACAAGAAAGCCGGTGGAATTACTTTCGGAAGATTGTTCCCTGATTTTTCACGATCGAATCCGAGTGATAAACCCATTCAGATGCATTGTTCTGATTACCACTATGCTGCATCATATTTGGAGGAAAAATCGTAGGTTAGTAGGTCATATCATGCGATTATTACCGCAGATATTAAGATCGCTTATTATCATTCAATCTCGGATTTATGAGGCGAGGAGAGTATTGCGGGAGAATCACATAACTTGGTTTATTACCCCTAATGAGCAAAGTGGTATCTCTTCTGTTTTTTTGGTAGCAGCCCGCTTGGAAGGAATTAAAGTTGGTCAATTTTTGCACGGTATGCCTACTCGATTGTATACACCATCGTTTTCTGATGTCTTTTGGATTTGGGGACCTGTTACCGCGCGGATGCTTCAGTGCAAAAGGCATGACTCCTACTCTGAAATTATTGAAACAGGGTCGCTGGAGTTTTCGGGAGAGCCTGCTGTGATTCAAAAGGAAGAAATCTCAGGACAAGAAATAGGCAAATACAGACTACTTATTCTTTCTCAATTAATTGGTGATGACCTTTGGAAAACTACCGCATTTTCGAAAGCAATGGAAACGATGGCACTGGCTATGTCTGAATTAGACGAATGGCATGTTGTTATAAGAATACACCCACAGGCGGATCGTTACATTAAAGAAAAATTGGAGCATTTGTTCGCAGAAGTGGGATGTGCATATTCGTATTCTTCAACTGAAGCATTAGATCAGGATATCGCCGAAAGCGATTTTGTTTGCACGGCAAGTTCTTCGGGAATTATTGAAGCAATTATTCAGAAAAAACCTCTGTGTTTAGTTTGGAATGAAGAGTTGGAAAAAATACATGGAGATTCTTTTCTTCCAAGGGAAATGGTTACACGAACGGTTGACGAACTTATTTCAATGGTGTCTGCAACTAAAAGTCTTTCTAATGAGCTCTGTCAGAGTGCAATTACAGAGTTAATGGGTTCAGTTGAGGCTTCGCGATTGGTCTGTCAAAATATAATATCTAATGCACCTTTAAGGACGTTATCTAAATCTTAATTTGCGCATTTTTTTATCTGATTGGAGTAAAATAATGGTTCGTACTTTTCGAAATAAGTTGTATTCAGCTTGGGATTTATTCTGGATAAAAATTGATTTCTTTTTATCAACGAGCAGAAGTATTTTTTTAATTAGGTTTCAGGGGGGAGAAGTTGGTAAAAGATTGAGAACTAGTGGACCTTGTTATTTTAAAGCAAAGAAATCAGGTGCCATTCGGCTTGGTAAGAACATCCGCCTGCTTGCCAGTCACAGAACCAACCGCGTTGGCCTTTCAAATCCGGTTTTACTGGAAACTCATGCGGATGGAATGATTGAGATAGGCGATGGTTGTGGAGCCTCTGCTGTCGTAATCTCATCTCGGTCCAAGGTTACGATAGGTGAAAATGTTATCATTGGGGGGAATGTGCGCATATTTGACCATGATTTTCATTCATTGGACCCGACTGCATGGGGAACTTCTCGGGATGTGGCTGAAGTAATGACTGCTCCAGTATACATCGGAAATAATGTTTTTATCGGGACCAATGTGCTGATTCTAAAAGGAGTGTCCATAGGTGAGCACGCCATTATTGGTGCTGGAGCGGTAGTCACTAATGATGTAGGGGTTGGAGAAATCTGGGGAGGTTGTCCGGCCAATGTGATTGCAAAACGAATGATGTAATTCTAATCACATGTCATTATTATCTATCTTCCAATATTTGAGAATAAAACTTAACATTTTATACTAATTAATATGATGTGCAGTTTTAAAGTAGTAGCAATTGATTTTTTTGTAGATTAGGCGAAAGTGCTATTGTGTTTAAAATATTACTTCATCTTCGATTTAAAAGGAGTCCTTACTTAGGTTGAAGGAAAACATCAAAATAAGGAATTATGCGATAGGTATGAACCTGCGCTAAAATAAAAGATTTTTTGTGAGTGAAAATTATCCAGTTTCTTCTTGGGATCGTAAAACGGTGGACCAGGTAGGGTTATTTCGAGGTCTAATAGTATCATTGCTGATTGTGCTTACAGTGCTTTTTGGCTTTTTGACCGTAAAAATGGGAAACCCGATACTTATGGCTGGTCTATTGATTTTACCTTTTGCGTTAATGTTGATGCGCTATCCCGGAGCGGTGCTGGTACTTGCTTTTGTAATGGATGCCAGCGGAATTTCAATTCCTGGATTATCGTTTACAACGGCAGGCTTACTGGCAAAATTAATGTTGATTGGCATATTTCTCCTTAGTGTTGCTGTAGGACAGCGACAGTGGAGTGCCGCTGAACTTCCGGAAAGGCGCCCGCTGATTTTATTTACCCTTGTTGTGATTTTACTTATGGCTGTAAGAGGAAGTGGATTACGAATTCTTGGAAGTACTACGTGGGGAGGTATGGCCTATATAAATATCTTCATCGGTATCATTTTTTTTATAACGATAAATGGTTTAAAGGTTACACAGCGTCAAATTACATGGATGGCGATTGGTGGCTTGGGTTTATCTGCTGTTGGGAGTTTATTCAAAAGCCAGGGCTGGGCAGAGGCCGCGGAATATTCAGCAGTAATGAGTTCCCGTATTCGATGGGTTTATGATTTTGCTATTGCATTACTTCCTGTTGCATTGGGATGCTGTTCAAAGAAAAATAAATTGCTGTCTTTTACCTTGGTTACAGGTGCAGTTGTCTTGCTCCTGCTAACAGGAGATCGAAAATTGTTAATTGTATCAGTTATTACTCTTAGCGGGTTTGGTTTTTTTCGGGCAGCACACAAGACTTTTTATGTTGTAAAGGTATTAATAATTGGATTGTTTGCGTTAATCATTATTGCTCTAGGTGCGCGTTCACTTCCATTAGGAATACAGCGGTCAATCGCTGTCGTACCGGGAATTTCAGTCGACTATCGTGTCAGTCGTGATGCGGAAGGATCCTCGGATTGGCGTATTGAGATCTGGAAATACTGTCTGAAAGAAGCTCCTCAGTACTTACTAATTGGCCGTGGCTCAGCTTTCGATGTTCATGATGCTTCTGGACAATTGAGCTCTAGTGATATCGGTACCTTTACACCTTGGTTTGCCTATATTACTCGATCATATCATAGTGGACCATTATCATTATTGATTGACTACAGTATCTTCGGTTTGGTTGCGATGCTCTGGTTTACAAATTTATTATTTAGACGATTGTGGCGATATTGTAGGCAATTGAGTTCGATTGACACGTTTCAAGCTCGATTTGCATTGGCGCTTTGTGTTTTGTTGATGGCTTTTCTCTTTAAATACTATTTTATAATGGGGGGTATTGTGGAGTGGCCCAATTTTTTCAGTAAATATGCTCTAGTCATTGTGATTGTAAGTTCTATTTTACAGAATAAAGACGCTGTTGAGAAAGAGTTCTTAAAAAGTAATAAGGTACTTAAAGTATGAAATTCTGGGTGGTTACCCCCAGCTTTAATCAGCTTGATTGGCTCAAACTTTGCGTAGCTTCTGTCGCTGATCAGGCAAGTGAGGCAGTACAGGTTCATCATCATATTCAGGATGCGTGTTCTACAGACGGAACTCCTGAATGGCTTAAACGCTATGAGCAGGAGACCGCAGGGCAGAGGTCGGGGAGTGAAAGGAAAAAATCGGGCTATTCCTTCAGCTATGCATCGGAAAAAGATGACGGTATGTACGATGCGATTAATAAAGGCTGGAAACGTATGGGTGACGATTTGGATGTGATATCACATCTGAATTGCGATGAACAATACCTCCCGGAAGCCCTCAAGAACATTGCAACCTTTTTATCCTGTCATCAACGTGCCGATGTCGTATTGGCAGATATGGTGGTCGTGGACGATGCCGGGAATTATATCTGTCACCGTCGCAGCTTGAAACCTTATGCATGGACGTCGTTATACTGCTGTGGAGGTTTTACCGCTACGACGTTTCAGCGCGCATCTGTCACCAAGACCAAAGGTATTTTCTTTGATACCTCGTGGCGTAATTTCGGCGATAAAGTTTGGTATAATACCTTGCACAATGGAGGGTGTCGGTTTGAGGTATACAACCATATGGTTTCGGTTTTTACTGACACAGGAGATAATTTGAACTGGACAGATGAGGGAAAGCGGGAAAAACGGAGGTATGAAGAAGAGTTCCTTCATGGATCAGAGAGGAGTACTCGGCTAGTGGCTCGGTTGAACGGGCTGCGACGCGCTTTGAAAGAACTCACCCTGAAGCCTCCGGCTTTTTATTCTATTTACCTGTTATCTGGTGATAAAAGAGAAACGGTGGCTATTACACAGCCAACTGGGCTATGGCATAAAAAGTGGAAAATTTGAATTATACTCAAGCTTTATTTTCTAAGCCTAGAAATCAGATCGTATGATGCTTAAGCTTTACCCATGAATAATCGAAATATTATGAAACTTTTTCTCTCGGCTCTTTTTGATGCATGGAATGCCGCCGATATCAGATATCTGATTCTGCGTAATTATTATGAACTTCCTGAATATACGGAGAATGATGTGGATGTCCTGCTGGATCCTAGTCAACGATCTCAAGCCCGCGCGATTATGAGATGTACCGCAGAAGGGTATGGTTGGGAAATTCACAATATCGGTGAGTTTTCCTGTCACGCGTTCTACCTGTACCATCTTGAGACCCTTGAGCAAATTCATATCGATTTGATGTGCGGTGTCAAGTGGCACTCCTTTTTCTTTGCGAGCCATGCCGATATGCTGCGTGCACGCCGACCGCTTAAGAATTTTTATACGCCGGACCCGGTTCATGAAGCGGCAGTTAACCTTCTTACCCGATTGCTATATAGTGGATATGTCAAAGAGAAGTACAGGGATGGTATTCAGCAACGGGCCGAGAGAGCTGGGGATCAGTTCAAGGCTACCCTTGCTCCTTGGACGGGGCAGCGCCTGGCACGGAAAATCGTCAAGGCAGCCGGGCAGGGTGAATGGGGCGTGATCGAATCTCAGGCATCCGGTGTGCGGAAGCACACCGGCTTCGCCAACCTGAAAAAACCGTTCCGGTTGGCCGCCTTATTGATGGCGGACGTGGCACGATGGGTTCGGCGCTGGATATCTCCTCCCGGTATTTCGATTGTTTTTATGGGTCCGGATGGGTGTGGGAAAACCAGTGTGGCTGACCAGCTTAAACAAGAGCTTCAGGGAACCTTTGCTCCGGAGCACGGCATACATTGCCATTGGAAACCGGTCAGGCAAATGTCCGGAAACGCGCCGACCGAAAATCCGCACGGTCTCGCGCCTCGCAGTCGGCTCCTTAGTCTATTATATTTCGGGTATCATTATCTACCCTTTCTCTGGGGGTGGTGGCGTTATATCAAGCCCGTTCTCTTTAGAAATGGCTTGGCGGTGATAGATCGATATTATTATGATTTTTTTGTGGACCAGCGGCGGTATCGCCTAAATCTACCTGAATGGATCATCAAGGTAGGCTTTGTGTTTATTAAGAATCCGAACCTGGTATTCTGCCTCGACGCTGATCCGGGAATTCTTCAGGCTCGAAAGCAAGAGGTTTCATTCGAGGAATGCAAGCGGCAGAGGGAGACATACAGGGCACTAGCTTCCCGGTTATCGACCGGCCACGTAATTGATGCATCCCAGGAGCTGGATGCGGTTGTCCGTGATGTGCAGAAAATAATTCTAGTTTATATGAACGAAAGAGCCAACCGGCGGTTCGTTAAGCTCTGATCTCACAATAACGGATAGAAAAAAACCGGTAAGAGTTGAAAATTATGACGGTAGCGAAAGGACAACTTAGGTGGTAGAACCAAACGATTATTTGGATTTCTTGCACGATAATCCAACCATGGCTTTTCGCGCAGTAAAGCGTAAGGGCGAGTTGCGCTATATTGCCTCAAAGCATCGGGGTAGTTTAAAAGCGGTCACTCGTTTTGCTCCACCCACTAAACGGTTTCCTCAGATGATTCTGGATCTATTGGGTCTGGTCAATTTCAGTATTCCCGGATTCGGAAAAACTGTTCCCATCTCGCAGGGATTTCTAGAACAGTGCGCTGAGGCTCTAAAGATTCCTGCTGATCATGTGGGTATATACGTTGGGGAACCGAACAAACAGCAAAAGCTTGTAATTATCGATGTGATGGGAAAATCAACATTTTTACTGAAAATGGCAATCGGTACCAAGGCTGATTCTGCAATCAGCCGGGAGGTTCGGGGTGGTGCTATGGCTGCTGATGCTGAAGTGTGGAAGGGAAGGGTTCCGAATATTGAGAGATGTGAGTCTATATGCGGTCGTGCGGTGATACAGATTGAACATATTCCAGGCAGACAGCTGACACCGGAAGAGTTTGAAGAAATGTTTTTCTCAGACGATAGTAGTTTAAAGGAGGGGGTTTTAAGTTTTAAGAGTGGAGGGTTATCTATTGAAGAATGGCTTAACAAA
>MDSV01008646.1_pt1 | contig 10496 bp, 8 predicted proteins | sample 810851 | NCBI WGS metagenome assembly MDSV01 (sample SAMN05326640, study PRJNA326480) | marine metagenome | isolation source: seawater | place: Atlantic Ocean: North East | collected 2012
TACCACATAGAATACAAGTGTCAGGATTTACGTTTAAACCAATTCATAATTTTGTTCCTCAAGTTAATAAACTTAAATTTGAAGGAGGCAGAAATTTTGATAGTAATACAGGAGTACAACTTGACTCAGGTCAATTCCTAAAGGCATTTGGACCAGAAAGATACCTATCACTAGCTAGTAGCACTCCTGAAGTATCGGGTTCTAATAATTTTAACACTAAAAATAATAACTATGGTGGTAGTGAAGGAGAATTAATTGATGGAGCTAAAAATTATATACCTACAGTCAATTTATAATTATTATGGCAAGATATAATACAACACCTATTTTTACTACAGAAGTTAGGAAAAAACCATTTTATGGTACAACTAAATATCCTGAAGTACCATTAGAATTTAGTGATATTTACGTAATTACTACTGTAGGTGATAGAATAGATGTAATGGCTAATGAATTTTATGGTGACTCATCGTTGTATTGGATTATAGCATCAGCTAATCCCCAATTTAAACAAAACTCATTAACTCCACCTGCTGGAACTCAACTTCGAATACCCACAGCAATAGGTCCTATTATATCTGCTTTTGAATTATTAAATGAAGAAAATTAGTTATGAATGGAAACATATTTGGAGAAAGATTTCCTAAGTTTGTTAGAGATCAAATAGAAATAAGGCAAATATTAGCCGGTGCTGGGTTTTTAGAAGGTGGTCAAAATCCCCGAACACCTGAAGTTATTAATTATTTAAATAATAGAAATGCATGGATAAAAATGGCATCACCCGTATCTGTCTTAGAGGGTAGTAATGCTAATAATGAAACTATAATAGAAAAAAAATTAAGAAAAGTATTAAAATTAAATCCCGATAATTATAGAGGTAAAATTTTAGCCAGAAAAGCTGTTTTATTTAATACTATCCAAGAACAAGAAATAGGTAAAGATGATGAAACTAAAGGTTATAAACCTAGATCTGGGGTTTATAATAACATAGGTTCTATATTTGCTACTCAAAATCATATTTACGGTATAGGTGGACCTAGATTAGGCCCTTCACCACCTCCAGGTATTATTAGTGTTAAAAAAACTGTTAAAGATAAGGGATCTATTGAAGTTTGTAATGTTGAAATTAAGGCTAATAATAAATTTCAATTTGAGTTAATAGAGCTATTATATCTAAGGTTAGGGTTTTTTATGATAGTAGAATGGGGTTGGGATAAGTATGCTTACAAAGATGAAAATGATGTAATACAATTTGCAGACACCGGAGCTACAGCTATAGATAAATATTGGTTTAATGAAAATCAAGTAACTGGGGATTTATTTCAATATATTAAACAATTAAGACGTGACTATCATTGTAATTATGAAGGGTTTATAGGCCGAGTTTCTAATTTTAGTTTCAATTTAAACCCCGATTTATCCTATAATATATCTATAGAATTAACTTCTAAGGGTAGTATTATAGAATCTCTTCAAGCTAATAGATCTTCTAAAATATATAATATTGAGGTTGATAAAGAACGTTTTACTGATGTAACAGAAATCCAATCAGGCAAAGTAATAGATTGTGCGGGAGATAATGCTATAAGTAAATATTTATTTGATTTACTTACTTTACAATACCCTAATCAACCTGGTTTCGCTACTTATAATAAAGGAGCTCGTGTTAAGGGGCTACAAAATGTTTATGAGTCTGGTTTGCAAATTACTGGGGGTAAAGATTTTATAAAGATACCTGAAACTATTAAAAATAATATAAGTAAAAACAGATATGGTAATAATACTTATGGCTTTAAAGGGGATGCTAATAAAGAAGTTAGAGAGGATTTAGATTTTTATGAAGAAAATAATAAAGAAAAAAAACCCCGTTTACCATACAATACACCTATAGATAAAGATAATCGTCATTATATTAGATTTAAATCTTTACTAGATTATATTAACCAAAGTGTTATACCATCTAATAAAAATGGTTCCGCTATAGAACCGGTATTATCTATTAATAGTGAAGAAGAAACTAATTTAGTTTTTTTACCCGAATTTAATATATCATTTATACCTGATATTTGTATTCATACTTTAGATTCACAAATACATAATTCTATATTCATAAAGGGTCAAAGTGATTTAGATAAAATAAATGAAGGTGGGAGAGGAGTATCTTCCTTAGATACATCTGGTCTTTTTAACCCAATAGGACTTAATAGTACTTATATGCATGAGTTTAGAGTTAAAGGTTTCGATTTTGATGGTGATAGAGGTGGTAGCATATTTAAATTAATGAATTTATATTTAAATTTTAATATGCTTAATGAAGCAGCAACTAAATTTTCTGATATCCAGGGTAATATTTCTTTATTTGAATTTTTAAAATTTATTTTAAATAAAATTAATTATTCTTTTGGTAATACATTAAATTTAGTTCCTTATATTAATGATGATCAACAAGTAGTTATGCTAAACCAAAACCCCCAATTTCAAATATTAGAAAATAATTTACCTGATTTTGATTTAGCTGGATATAGACAGAGTGTTGAAAAAACCAATAATGTAATAACAAATAGATTTAGTAGAGGTAGTATTATAAGAAATTTTGAATTTGGATCAAAAATAAGCCCAGCTATGGCTAGTCAAATGGCTATAGGAGCTTCATCTCAAAAAAGTACTTCTGAATTAGCTGATGGAACTAATTTTGCAAATATGAATATTGGAGTAGAAGATTCTTATCAACAACAATTTCTTGACCCTCCCGAAAATGATTTTAGTACTGACCGAAATACAGCAGATAGGGAAGCTTTAACTACAATATGGGAAGAGCAAAAAAATAAAGCTAAAGAAATAGCAGGTAATTTTGAAGTTTTTGCTAGTATTATTACTTTAAAAGCTGGTGGGATAGGTGGGTCTATAACTAAAGCATTAAATATAGAAAGATTTTTCCAAACCTTTACAGATACAGAAACAGGTTTCAAATTAAAAAATTGTAATTTTGAGCAATGGATTGAGTTAGCTACAGCAGCTAGAGTAAATAAGAGGTTAAGAGATAAACAATTACAAACTGCAAAAACTAATCAAAAAACTAAAAAGAATGATTTTAAAACAGCTTTTGCTAATTTAATAGGGGGGATGCCCCCACTTACTAATATAGTAAGAAATAATTCTATTATAAATAATGTTGTTGATCCCGTTTATGGGTATGAAGTTGGTTATTTTAATTCTTCACAAGCAGAACAGTGCAGAAAATTATTTCAATCTTACATTCATGGGGTAAGTAATAAAAAGTTTCAAACTAAAGGCATGCCATCTAGCTTTACTGGTTTTATTCCTATAGAAGGTAGTTTAACAATAAATGGTATATCGGGACCAACTAAATTACAAACAATTTATTTAGATGAAAGGTTTATACCTTCTACTTATCCTTCATCTCTAAGTTTTCAAATAAATGGTTTAAGTCATACAATTACTAATAATGATTGGGAAACAGAAATTGGGATTTTATCTACCCCAAACATTAAACCTAAAAATACATTTAAACCACTAAATGAAGAAGAAACAAAAGAATTAGATAGAACTAATAATATAGCAGTAACGTCTAATCCACCCAATGAAGAAAGTAGAGATGACTCTAATGAAAATCAAGAGGGCACTTTAAATAGGATACCCGTTTCCCAATTAGAAATTTCCGATAAAGGTTTAGAAGAAATTAAAAGAAGTGAAGGTATAAGATTAAATGCTTATAATGATCCTGGTTCTGGTGGAGAACCTATTACTATAGGTTATGGTCAAACTATGTACTACACAGATCAGGAATACACCAGAAATGGTTTATTAAAAACTTCACCTTCAAGTAATAGAAGCAACCCAGAAAGTAAAGTTAAATTGGGAGACTCTATCACTATTAATTCTGCTACTTTTGGTCTTAGAAATTTAATAGATAAGAAGTATGGAGCTGCAGTTAAAAGGCTTATTACGGTCCCTTTAACTCAAAATGAATTTGATGCTTTAGTTAGTTTTACTTATAATGTTGGTAGTGGAGGTTTGAAAAAAAGTACTACTTTAAAAGAAATAAATAAAAAACATTACTTTGCAGGTGGTCAAGCTATGGCCTTATGGAATAAAGCAGATGGTAAAGTACTACCAGGTTTAGTAAAAAGAAGAGCTGACGAAATAGCATTATTTAATGAAAATAGTCCTGGAGACCCAGCATAAATATAAATGAAAAATTATTATCCTAAATCTCAAATAAAAGACAACCTATTTACTAATGGGGAAGAATTTGTAACCAAAAATGGCTTCACTAGATATAGTGGTCCTTATTATGAAGTTGCTGGCGAAAAATACTACTCAGGAAAAAATACTAATGCTGATACATCTGAAGAACTTATTAAATTAATACCAAATCAAACTAGTGATCCAGACCAAAGATATACAATCCCAGTAGATATAGAAAATGACGGTAAAGATATAGAACCAGGAGAAGGTAATTGGTCCTCAGAATTTATAGAAATACAACGTAGAAAAGGTGAATCTATTACTCCAGTAGCACCACCTCCTATTTATTACTATCCTCAACCTACCGAAGATGAATACAATACGGGGGAATTTCAAAGATATTTTGTAAAAAGAATTAATGAAAATAAGTATATTGAAGTTTCATTTGATAATTTTCAACTATATACTGGATTTTCTCCATTAGTTCAATTTGAGCTATATACCCCAATTCAAATCCCTTGGGAATTAACTGGACAGTTATCTAAAGTAAAAGTAACAAATAAAAATATAGTTCAAAGTGCTGAAAAAGAACTTAAAATAGTAGGTTTCGACCAATATTTTAAAGGTAAATATAGCCAATATTTTAGATTTCAAGAAGGAGAAAATTTATATACTGATGGTTCGGAATTTAAATTAAAAGAAACAAACGAAATATATAGAGGCTTTTATCACATTCACCCAGATAAAGGACCTATGGTAGGTAAACAACATGTACCCTACCCTCATGAATATTTAATACCTATAGATGAAATAAATGTTACAATATTTACAGGTTCTATTTCACCATCTAGTCCTACTTATAGAAGTTCTGGAGGATCTAGTGGAGGTTATTAAAAAAGTTTTTATATTAGGTAAAAATAGGTTATATGTACTGGCTTGTAGAAGACGAGGAACAGTTAAGTGTTTTAATTAATAGTGGTTATAAAGAGGCTTTTATTGAAGTAATTCCTTATAATTTTACTATTCACCCTGCTATTAATAAAATTGCATTATTGTATATTAGACCAATAAATGCAACTAAGGGCTATATGATATGTATGCACCATAGTGAAGCTTTAAATGCGTTAAATACACAAGTAGACATGTTATTAGACAATTTTAATGTGTTGTATTGTAGAGATAAAAAAGAAATATTACATTATTTACCGTTAAAAACTCTTTACGACATTAATCCACCTCCTACTACGTATATACGACCTACAACAAATACACATGATTTATACTATAGAAAACACGGTGATAATCCCGAGTTAAATTTAATTATTCCTATAGTAAAACATTATGAATTGTGTGAGCAAATTTTTAGTGATTTAAAAAGTAATATAAACAATATAAATGAATTATATGGAAAGTTCTATAATGATAAAACCACAATGGTATTCAACGCCATCGAGAGAAGTGGAATTCGAATACATAAACCAACCTTCGAAAAGCATTTCCACCCCATTAATAGTGAATACACATACAGTCAGTACAACTTAAAAACTACTACTACTAGACCTAGTAATAGATTTAAAAATGTGAATTATGCGGCTTTAAATAAGGAAAATGGATGTAGAAAAAGTTTTATACCACGTAATAATAAATTTATAGAAATTGATATATCTGCTTATCATCCTAGTTTGGCTGCTAAATTAATTGATTATAAGTTTCCAACTCAAGATATACATGGGCATTTTGCTTCATTATATAATGTGGATTATAAAAAAGCTAAAGAATTAACGTTTAAACAACTATACGGAGGAGTATTTGATAATTATAAGGACCTGGAATTTTTTAGTAAAATAGAAAGGTATATTAATAATCTATGGAAAGATTTTAAAGAAAATGGATGGGTTGAATGTAAAATTTCGGGGTATCATTTTGAAGATAATGGGTTAGAAAATATGAATCCGCAAAAGTTATTTAATTACATTTTACAAAATTTAGAAACTTCTACTAATGTCTTGATTTTATGGGATATACTTTGTATATTAAGAGGATGTAAGACTAAATTAGTGCTATATACGTATGATTCATTTTTATTAGATTATGACGAAAAGGAAGATATAGTTTTACAAAACATTAGATCTGTATTTGATAAATATGGATTAAATATAAAAGAAAATAATGGATATGACTACAATTTTACAGGATAAACTTAATATGTATAATGCAGAATATGATGTCGTTCAAGACATCCAAATTATAGGAGATTTGAATAACAAACTTTTTTGCACATTCACTGACCTAGATGGTCTTGATCATCTAATTAAAAACATACAATCTAAGTATACAATTATTTATAATAAATTATTTGTATTAGAGATTGTAGGTAAAGATGAGTACGTTGTAACATACAACGTTGACCAAACAAACTTAAGTTCTATACCTGACAACACAATTTTAGTTCATAGAAAAAAAGAATCCAATACTCTTTATACTATTAATGCTTTAAATGAATTAATTAAAAAGCTTAATGGAGGTGTAGTAGATACATCATATAAAGTAGATTGGCAGCATTATAAAAATTGTATTTTATTGACGCAACACAATGAGTTAAATCAATTAAATACTAAGATTTATAAAATTATTGAAGTATAGTTTGGCCCCCCAAATTTTACTTCGTATATTATCGTTACATAAAAAAAGTTATAAACATGGATATAAATTCAATTAAACAGAAATTGGATGCCCTCCAATCAAAATCAACGGGCACACAAAAGACAGATTATTCCACTATATTTTGGAGACCAACTGTAGGTAAACAACAAATTAGAATCGTGCCTTCGGCTTATAATTCTAAAAATCCTTTTACCGAACTCAAATTTTATTATGGTATTACTAATAAAGTAATGATTTCACCTCTTAATTTTAAGGAAAAAGATCCCATTGCTTTATTTGCCCAAAAACTTAGAGAAGGAGAATATAATAAAGAAAATTATGTTCTAGCTAAGAAATTAGATCCTAAAACTAGAGTTTTTGCACCTGTAATAGTTAGAGGTGAAGAAGATAAAGGAGTTAGATTATGGCAATTTGGTAAGTTAGTATATGAAGAATTACTTTCACTTGCTGTAGATGAAGAAATCGGAGATTATACTGATGTAGCTACAGGTAGGGACTTAACAGTTGAAACAGTAGGACCTGAATCTACAGGTACTCAATATAATAAATCTTCAGTTAGAGTAAGATTAAAAACAACTCCATTAAGTACAAATGCTTCTCAAGTAGAAACTTGGTTAAAAGAACAACCAGAGTCTATTAAATTATTTAAAAGGTTTACATTTGATGAAATGAAATCAGCATTAGAAAAATGGTTATCACCTGAAGTAGAGGAAGAAGGAGCTATTTCTTCAGAACCTGCTGTTGAATTTGATGATGAAAAACCAGCATCTAAGTTTTCATTAGATACTAGTAATGCAAAGGCTACTAAAGCAGATAAGTTTGATGCTATGTTTGATGATAAAAAAGAAATTGACGATCTGCCCTTTTAAATATGCCAAAATCAAAGAAAAAGTCTTTATCGGCAGCTGTATCAGCTGAGTTAAGGAGTAAATTTGATTTATCTAGTTTTAAAAATAAAAAAGGACTAGATAAAAATATCAAATTTAAGGAACAAGAGTGGATATCTTTATCACCAGCATTTCAAGAAGTTACTTCTATACCTGGTATTCCTATGGGTCATATTGTTTTACTTAGAGGTCATTCTGATACAGGTAAAACAACAGCCATGATTGAAGCTGCAGTCTCGGCTCAAGAAAGTGGAATACTACCTGTATTTATTATTACTGAGATGAAGTGGAATTGGGAGCATGCCATTCAAATGGGATTAGATATAAATGTAGAAAAACACCCCGAAACTGGAGAAGTAGTAGGGTATGATGGTAATTTTATCTATGTAGATAGAGAAACTATTAATTCTATTGAAGATGTAGCTGGATTTATTTTAGATTTATTAGATGAACAGAAAAAAGGTAATTTACCTTACGATTTATTATTCTTATGGGATAGTATAGGTTCTGTACCATGTGAAATGTCACTAAAATCTAATAAAAATAATAATGAATGGAATGCAGGTGCTATGTCTACTCAATTTGGAAATAATGTAAATCAAAAAATTACATTATCTAGAAAAGAATCATCACCTTATACTAATACATTAGTTTGTGTTAATAAAGTTTGGACACTAAAACCAGAATCCCCTATGGGTAAACCTAAATTAATGAATAAAGGAGGTTATGCAATGTGGTTTGATTCAACATTTGTAGTTACATTTGGTAATATTATGACTGCTGGAACATCTAAAATTAAAGCAATTAAAGATGGTAAACAAGTAGAATTTGCTAAACGTGCTAACTTACAGATTGATAAAAACCATATTAATGGTGTTACTACTAGAGGTAGAATTGTAATGACACCTCATGGTTTTATTCTTGATAGTGATAAAGATTTAAAGGCATATAAAAAAGAACATACTGCTGAATGGTCTAAAATATTAGGAGGCACAGATTTTGATGTAATTGAGGAAAGTGAGCAGGTAGGAGATATCTCTCATTTTAATAAAGAACCTGAATAATTTATGAAACAAAGAGAACTATTTAAGCTATTGGACGAAGTTCAAGAGCAAGGGGAGGAAACTATATTAAAAAGACATGATAAAGTACTATTAATAGATGGTTTAAATTTATTTTTTAGAAACTTTGCTATGATGAATATGGTTAATCCCGATGGAGTTCATATTGGAGGGTTAGGTGGATTCTTTCGTTCTCTTGGAGCCATGATCAGGCAAACTAACCCCACTTCTGTTTATGTGGTATTCGATGGAGCAGGTTCAACCTCTAGTAGGAAGAACCTACTCCCCGAATATAAAGAAGATCGTAATTTACAACGTATTACTAATTGGGATGCATTTGATAATTTAGAAGAGGAACATGATTCTAAAGTAGACCAAATAGTTCGAGTTATTCAGTATTTAAAACTATTACCTGTAAAAACTGCTGTTTTAGATAAAGTAGAAGCTGATGATATTATAGCAGTATTAGCTGAAAAATTGGTAGAAAAGTATAATTCTACATGTTTTATAGTATCTAGTGATAAAGATTTTTTACAACTAGTAACTAATAAAATAATATTGTATAGACCAATGGAAAAAGAGTATTATACTCCTAAAGCAGTAGAAGATAAATATGGGATCCACCCACAAAATTTTATCGTGTACAAAACATTATTAGGAGATAATTCGGATAAAATTCCTGGAGTAAAAGGATTAGGAGTAAAGGGTATATTTAAAAAATTCCCCGAGTTAAAAACTCAAAAATTAACGTTAGAAGATATTTTTGATATATCTACTAGGAAATTTAAAGATCATGTTGTATATTCAAGAATATTACAGGACAGAAACAGATTAGAAACCAGTTATAAAGTTATGGATTTAAGTATTCCTTTTATTGACGATAATGGAAAACAGTATCTTGATTACTTATTAACCCAAGAATTACCTGAATTAAATAAAGATATGTTTATACAATTTTATAATACAGATAAATTAGGTGGTATGATAAGAAACTTAGATGTATGGTTAACTAACATTTTTTCACTTTTTAATAGTTACAAAGTATGACATTAAATTCTATTAATTCATATGGGCATGATTTTCAAATAAAAACGATATCTTCGTTATTAACCCATAAAGAATTTTTAACTAATATACATGATATTATTAGTGATGAATATTTTGAAAATAGTGCTCAAAAGTGGGTAATAAAACAAATTATAAAGTATTATGATAAGTACCATACTACTCCTACTTTAGATGTTCTAAAAGTAGAGTTACAAAAATTAGATAATGAGGTATTACAAATTTCTATTAAAGAGCAATTAAAGGAAGCATATGTAGCTTCAGATGATGATTTAGAATACGTAAGAGAAGAATTTACAAATTTTTGTAGAAATCAACAACTTAAAAGGGCATTGATGACTTCTGTTGATTTACTTAAAGCTGGAGATTTTGATGGTATTAGAGGTTTAATTGATAATGCACTGAAAGCAGGGCAAGATAAAAATTTAGGACATGAATATCTTAAAGACATTGAAGATAGATATAGAGAAAATTCTCGTACAACTATACCTACTCCTTGGGAGAAAATTAATGGTTTACTACAAGGTGGATTGGGAAATGGAGATTTTGGTCTTATTTTTGGTAATCCTGGAGGTGGTAAATCGTGGTCTCTTGTAGCTTTAGGTGGACA
>MDSV01133846.1_pt1 | contig 10495 bp, 7 predicted proteins | sample 810851 | NCBI WGS metagenome assembly MDSV01 (sample SAMN05326640, study PRJNA326480) | marine metagenome | isolation source: seawater | place: Atlantic Ocean: North East | collected 2012
CGGATCGGTGTCCCCACCGTCGGTGGAGATCGTCGAAGCCAGCGCCGGAACCATCAACAACATCCGCCTGCTCGACCCCGCGGTCGTTTCCCCCACGTACAACCAGTTGCAGCAGATTCGTGGTTACTACTCCTTCAACTCTCGACTCGACGTCGACCGTTACGACCTGCCGGGCGGACAGCGCGGAGCCGTGGTGGCCGCCCGTGAGATCAATCTCGCCGGTATCCCCGACGGACAGCGAAATTGGACGAACGAGGTCGCCGTCTTCACCCACGGCTACGGGTTCGTCTCGGCCTACGACAACACCGCGGAATCCGACGGGACGCCCGACTTCTTCGCCAGCGACATCCCGCCGGTTGGCGAACTCGACCTCGAGCAACCGCGCATCTACTTCGGTGAATTCTCGCCGCCGTACTCCATCGTCGGCGCGCCCGAGGAAACACCGCCGGTAGAACTCGACTACCCGGACGACGCCAGCCCGTCAGGGCAGACCAACACCACCTATCAGGGCTCCGGTGGCGTGGACATGGGAACGCTGTTCGGCCGCCTGCTGTTCGCGACCAAATTCCAAGACACCAACATCCTGCTCTCGGATTTGGTGAACTCCGAGTCGCAAATCATGTGGGACCGGGACCCACTGACGAGGGTTGGGAAAGTCGCTCCGTGGCTCACCTTGGACCAGGACCCATATCCGGTCGTGGTCGACGGACGAATCAAGTGGATCGTCGACGGTTACACCCTGTCCAACGATTTCCCCTACTCCACCCGTGTGTCCCTGGCTGAAGCGACAGCGGACTCCATCAGCGGCGCAAACTTTGCCGCCGGACTGATTGCCCGCGATCGCGTCAACTATATGCGCAACTCGGTGAAAGCCGTCGTCGATGCGTTCGAAGGGACCGTCAGTTTGTATGCGTGGGACGAAGCTGACCCTGTTCTGAAGACCTGGCGCAAGGCATTCCCGGACGTCGTCGAACCGCGGGCGGATATGCCGGACGACATCATCGAGCACGTGCGGTATCCCCAAGATCTGTTCAAGGTCCAGCGCACCGTAACAACGCGCTACCACGTCACCGATGCCTCGACCTTCTACAACGGCACCGATGTGTGGATCGTGCCGTTTGATCCGACCGTCACGCCCGCGCAGGTCTTCCAGCCGCCCTACTACTTGACGCTGCAGATGCCGGGTGAAGCGTCGCCGGCCTTCTCCTTGACCACAACGTTCGCTCCGCAACGGCGACAAACCCTCGCAGCATTCATGGCGGTGAACTCCGCTCCCGGGGAGGACTACGGAACAGTCCGCGTTCTGCAATTACCGTCGAATACGACCATACCCGGCCCGCAGCAGGTGCAGAACAATTTCGAGTCCGACCCAACAGTCTCCTCGCAGTTGTCGCTTCTGCGCCGGGGCGGGTCCGAGATCGAGTTCGGCAACTTGCTTTCTCTGCCGTTCAACGACGGGTTGCTGTATGTCGAACCGGTGTATTTGCGGGCGGCTGCAGAGGGTTATCCGTTGCTGCGGAAGGTGCTCGTGGGGTACGGAGCCAACGTCGCTCTGGACGACACGTTGACCGGGGCTCTACGCCAGGTCTTGGGGTCCTCACCGGTTGCCGAGCCCGAGCCGGACCCGATCCCTGAAGAAGGCTTGGATCCACAACCCACCCCGGAACCAACCGTGCCGCCATCCACTGGTGACCCGGTCACGGACTTGACGATCGCCATTGACGACGCCCAACGCGCCTACCAAGACGGTCAAGATGCCCTCGCGGACGGTGACTTCGCCGCCTACGGAGAAGCCCAGGATCGACTGGCAGAGGCCCTCGCACGGGCTGCTCAGGCGGAGGCTCAAATCACCGGTGGTGGCGCGGCCGCGCCACCCGATAGTGGAGGCGATGAAGTGGTCGATGAAGGTGTACCCGACGAGACGGTTACCTGACCCGATCAATGACTCGTGCTGCGAGTCGCGTATCCTGTATTACGTACAGCATCAAGCAGCGCGGGGTGGAGCAGTTCGGTAGCTCGCTGGGCTCATAACCCAGAGGTCGCAGGTTCAAATCCTGCCCCCGCTACGAGAGCCGGAGCCCAGGGCACATGCCCTGGGCTCCGAGCATTTCGCGGATGTGTTCGCGAGCCTTCGTTGGATCGAGAAGGGATCGTCAAGAGCCGACGGGGGCTGCCCCTGAGAAGGGGAACTGCTGCGCGGATCCATCCGCCCACGGCTGGTACGTCGGTTCCAGGCGCTTGGATGCCCGTTCAGCATCGAGAAGCTTCCGCATCACCGCAAGCGTGGGCTGGTGCTCCACCACCCCGTAGAGATTCAGCAACTCCGTTGGGTCGCGGCTGAGGTTGTAGAGCTCGAATTGATCGTCCGGTGGCGCGATCTCGCGTGTCAACGGTCCGAACGGGAAGAGAAACCGTCGGAGGGGTGGTTGACGCGGCCGTTTCAGGCCCGCCGACGGGACGCTCTGTTGCGGCAGCGGGCGAAGCCACTACCAAAGGGGTAGTGAGGGCGCCGACGGCAAAAAGTGTGCCGATGGCTCGCAGTCGCGAGGGACCGGCTTGATCGCGCGCCATAACCGAGGTTAGCCCCGCACAGACACGCGCGCCCGACCTTCGCAGAATCCGGGAGTGGTGAAGGAGGTGAGAACGGGAGAGGCGTCGACCTACGACGGGGCCTGCAGCATCTCCTCGGCGTCTCGACGTACCTCGTCAGGACTGGTCTGAGGTCCGTAGCGCTTGACGGTTGTTCCGTCTGGCCACACCAGGAACTTGGTGAAGTTCCACTTGATGGCCGATCCAAGAAGGCCGTCGGTCCGGTCTTTCAGGAAAGAGAACACCGGGTGGGTCTTGGAGCCGTTGACGTCGACCTTCGTGGAGAGTGGAAAAGACACTCCGTAGGTGGTTTCGCAGAATTCCTTGATCTGATCGTCATCGCCCGGCTCCTGGTTGGCGAATTGGCCGCAGGGGAAGCCAATGACGACAAGGCCCTCGGGTCCGAGCTCGGAGTAGATTTCTTGCAGCCCCCGATATTGGGGGGTGAGGCCGCACTTGCTCGCGGTGTTCGCGATCAGCATCGGCTGTCCTCGGAATTGCTCTAAAGGCACCTCATCACCGGTATTCGAGGTGAAACTGAGGTCGTAGATTGAATCCGGCATACCTCCATTGTCCTCTACCACCAGCGTCTACTCTCATGGGCGTGGGCGTTCCGAAGGCAGTCGTCCTCGATGTGAACGAGACCCTGTTCTCCCTTGAGTCCCTGGACACGTTGTTCGCCGACTGGGGAGTGCCTGACGGTCGAGACCTGTGGTTTGCGCGCACACTGCGGAATGGATTCGCGCTCACGTGCGCCGGCTCCTACCGGACCTTCCCCGACGTTGCCGGTAGCGCCCTGATCTCCCTTGCACCCGAACGCCTGGGAGACGAGCACGTGCGAGAGCTTTTCGACGCGTTCGGGCAGTTGACGCCGCACCCGGAGGTGGCAGATGCGTTGGCCCGCGCCAGGTCAGTCGGCATCGACATGGTGACTCTGAGCGTTGGTAACGCGTCGAACGTCGAGCGTTTGTTTCAGCGCGCTGGTATTGCAGACCTGGTCACCCGACATCTGTCCTGTGAGGATGTCCGCCGGTGGAAGCCAGCGCCGGAGCCTTATCTGCACGCGTGTCGTGCACTTGATACCGATCCCGCAGCCACATGGATGGTGGCCGCCCACGCGTGGGATCTCGCCGGTGCGCGCAGTGTCGGCATGAAGACCGCGTGGCTCTCTCGACTGGAAGGGGACTTCGACGCGAACTTCGGAGCCCCTGATGTGAGCGGTCGCGACATGGGTGACATTATCGACCGTCTCGTCGTGGACTAGCGTTTCAGAATGCATTGCGAGAGCGCGTCCGTCGTCATCGTCGGATCAGGAATGGGGGGCGGCAGCCTGGCGTGGGGTCTGGCGCAGCGGGGGATAGACGTCTTGGTTGTCGAGCGGGGTGGATTCCTTCCGCGTGAGCCGCAGAACTGGTCACCGGAAGCGGTCTTTGTGCAGCGGCGGTACAAGCCGGCTGAAACGTGGCTCGACGACGACGAGCGGGAGTTCGCCCCCGGCGTGCATTACGTGGTGGGCGGCAACACCAAGGTCTACGGATCCAGTCTTCCCCGCCTCCGAGTGGCCGACTTCGAGCAAACGGAATACCCGTCGGGCACGAGTCCGGCATGGCCGTTCCCGTACGCGGATCTCGAGCCGTACTACCAAGCGATAGAAGAACTGTTCAACGTTCATGGAACAACGGGAGAGGATCCGTCCGAGCCGTGGCGGAGTGCGCCCTATCCGTACCCGGCGTTGGAGCACGAGCCATATGTCGCCGAGACAATTCGGCGGCTACGCGCACAAGGACTGCACCCGTCGAGCACAGCGATGGGTATTGATCTGCGCCCGGGGGGATCGTGCATTCGTTGCAGCACGTGCGATGGTTTCCCCTGTCGCCTCGGGGCTAAGTCCGACGCGGAGACCTGTGCCCTGGTACCTGCTCGTGCGACCGGCCACGTGCGCATCCTCACCGAAGCCAAGGTCGAACGGATCATTGCGGACCGTTCGGCAGTGACGGCTATCGAAGGAACGCTCCGTGGCGAACCGTTCAGCATCGAGGCAGGAGCGTTCGTCATCTCTGCGGGGGCGGCCAATAGTGCCGCCCTGCTGCTGAAGTCCGCGAACGATCATCACCCCGCCGGGCTGGGCAACTCCACGGGGCTGGTGGGTCGCAACTACATGGTGCACAGCAACACGCACATTGCGGCGGTGGACCCGCGTCGAACAAACGACGTCGTCTTCCAAAAGACGATGGCAATCAACGACTTCTACCGGGATCTGGGAGATGGCATTCCCGGTGGCACGATCCAACTGATCGGCAAAGTGCAAGGGTCGATGATGAAGACTCACGCGACTAAAGTTCCGCTCACGGTCCTGAATCAGGTGGCGAAGCGAAGCCTGGAATGCCTGGTCATGAGTGAAGACCTACCGAGCCCGCACAATCGCGTGACCGTCGACTCACGCGGCCGCATCCATGTTTCGTGGCGGCGATCAAACTACGACCGGCATGAGCTGCTGCTTGCGCGCGCAAAGAAGATTCTGCGAGGCGCGGGTTACGTGGGCATCTTCGAGCAACGCTTCGATATCGCCCTGAATTCGCACATGTGCGGGACGGCTGTGGCGGGATCGGATCCCACGACCAGCGTCCTAGACCCGTGGTGCCGATCGCACGAGATCGCGAACCTCTTCGTCGTCGACTCGTCGTTCTTCCCCTCCAGTGGCGCCCAGAATCCGGCGCTGACGATCGGAGCTCAAGCGTTGCGCGTCGCGGCTGAGGTTGATTGGGCGGCCGCGGGCTAGTTTTGCCACCTGAACGCGTCAGGAAGCGCGGAATGACGAGATGACGGGCGGCACGAGCATGGGGCTTCGCGTAGTGACGGCGAATGTCAATGGAATCCGGGCGACGGCTCGCCGCGGTGGACTTCAGTGGCTCGCCCGCACTCGCGCGGACGCCCTGTGTGTGCAGGAGGTTCGTGCAACCCGAGCACAGGTCGAGGAAGCCTTGGCCGATTCCCCGTTGTCCTCGTGGCACGTGGCGTTGTCCGAAGCACCCGAGAAGGGTCGTGCCGGGGTGGCGGTGCTCACTCCCAGGGAGCCGTTGGCGGTTCGAGACTCGTTCCGACAGCACGCGGTGAACGGTCAGGGCCGCTGGATCGAAGTGGATCTCGACAACGAGGCCGGCCCGGTGACCGTCGCCAGCGTGTATGTGCATTCGGGGGAGGCCGGAACCGTGAAACAGGAGGCCAAGTACGCGTTTCTGGAAGGCATGGATGCTCGATTGCGCGCACTTGCCCGTCGCGCGAGCGGCAACGGCGTCGATGCGTTGGTGTGTGGCGATTTCAACATCGCGCACCACGAGGTGGACATCAAGAACTGGAAGGGAAATCTTAAGAGCGCTGGCTTCTTACCCGAAGAGCGCCGTTATCTCGATCGGTGGTTCGCAGGACCGTGGACTGATCTCGGCCGCTCGTGCGGAGGGCAGGGGCCCGGTCCTTACACGTGGTGGTCGTGGCGTGGGCAGGCATTCGACAACGATGCTGGCTGGCGGATCGACTACCAGGTGGCGACGCCGGGTCTGGCGGCCCGAGCACGTTCAGCGTCAGTGGGGCGCGCGAAGAGTTACGACGCTCGGTGGAGTGACCACGCCGCTCTCACGGTCGACTTCGACTAGCGGCGGGGAGCATCGCCCTCGACCAATCAAGGTTCCGCCCGGCTGATCGCGGGGTAACCCCTGATCGGCCAAGCGGAGAACTCGTGGTCGAGGCGTCGTCTAGAGAGCGCGGGAGAAGATCGCGTCGATCTCGGCGAGATCTGACGGAGTCAGGGCGTTGCGCCGCTCGCGATCCCAGTCGCGGTAGATCTGCTTGCGCTGGGTGGTTGCCTGGTCCTGGCGCATGCCGCCGAGGAGGGAGTGGACGATAGATCCGAGGTGCTTCATGGAGGATCGCTCCTTTTCTGTTGTCGTAGCGAGGGTCTCTCGGTTAGGTCTCGATTGTGTCGCAGAATTGTCTCAATTGCCAGGCCAGACCCCCGCTTGTGCCGAAATTCACATGCTCGACCCAAGAGCAGTTCAAATGCTGCGCTGCCAGGGAGGTACGTTTGACCATATACCCCTGGGGGTATTAGAGTTTTTGTGTTGATGACACGTAAACAGCAAGGATGGACGCATGAATGAGCAGAACGCCGTCCAGGCCGTCATCGTCGATACCCCAGGCTTAGGGGATCGCGGATACATTGTCCACGACGGTCTCCATGCCATGGTCATCGATCCGCAACGCGACACCGATCGCATCGACGAGCTCATCACCGAGCACGGCCTCACGGTTACCCATGTAGCCGAGACGCACATCCATAACGACTACGTGACCGGTGGGTATCACTTGGCCACAGCCCACCATGCGACGTACGTCGTGCCGTCGGGCGTCGACCTGGCATACCTCGGCCAGCCGAACGTCGACATTGTTAGTGATGGCTCCGTCTTCCGCGTGGGTGAACTCGAGGTCGCCGTTGTCCATACTCCCGGCCACACCCCACACCACATCTCTTTCGCCGTGTCCGGCGACGGAAGCGCCGGAGATGGACTCCCTGGAATGGTGTTTACCGGCGGGTCGCTGCTGTATGGCACAGTTGGCCGCCCGGACCTCGTTTCGCCGGAATCGACAACGCAACAGGCGCACGATCAATGGCACTCGGCACACAAACTCGTCGACCAACTCGATGGCCGAACCCGGATCTACCCGACCCATGGCTTCGGCTCGTTCTGCTCCTCGATTCAAGCAACCGGCACGGAGTCCTCACTGGAGCAGGAGCGTCAGACCAACCCAGCCCTGACCCAAACGGAGTCCGACTTCGTGGACATGCTTCTCGCTGGACTCGACGTCTTCCCCGCCTATTACGCCCACATGGGTCCGGCCAACGCGGCGGGTCCAGCTGGCGTCGACCTGTCGGCACCCGAGCCGGCCGAGGCGGCCGAGTTGCGTCGGCGCATCGAGGCCGGGGAGTGGGTCGTGGATCTGCGATCGCGAGCGGTGTTCATGCCTGCGCACGTGCCCGGCTCCATCAACGTCGACCTCAGCGGATCGTTCGTCAACTATCTCGGCTGGATGATTCCGTGGGGAACACCGGTCACACTCATCGGTGACACGAGCGACCAGGTGGCCGCCGCGCAACGCGAAATCGTCCGGATCGGCATCGACCGGCCGGTGCGACAGGCCGTGGGTGATGTGACTTCCTGGATGCCGGAAGGACACGCTCCGGCGTCGATCCGACGGATAGATTTCGCGATGCTCGCGGCAAAGTGGCAGCCCGGCTCGAGCGACATCGTCCTCGATACGCGGCAGATCCTCGAGTGGGAGTCGGCCCACATCAAAGACGCCACCTTCATGCCCTTCTACGACGTGACCGCACGCATCGACGAGATTCCACGGCAGGGCGCGGTTTACGTCCATTGCGGATCGGGCTACCGAGCAGCCGTTGTCGTCTCGCTGATGCGCAATCTCGGCTGGCAGAACGTTGTCCACGTCGACGACGCCTTCGGCAAGGCAGCGGCCGCAGGGCTGGAAATCGTCAGTGAGGAAGCACCTGAGCGCGAGCCCGGATGGACCTGGACCGCCTCACGGGCCGGCGTGCGCACATTCACACCCGGTGCAGTGCACGGAGGCGTGAGCGTCTGACTGTGGCGACGACCGATCGGCCTTTTGTGTTCGAAACGTTTCGTTAGATATCACCCGGAGGCACGGAAAAACGTGCGCCTTCGGGTAACTCGCGCCAACTAAAGCCCGGTCGCGCCAAATGTGCCACGATGGGCGAGGTCGCGGTCGTTTCGGTAGTCGTCTCCGCGGTCGATTCGAGCATCGAAGGAGGCCTGGTGAGACAGCGCACGAGTCGTCGCGTGACGTTCTCACCGAAGGTATTCATCCCGCTGACCCACCTGTGCCGAGACCGCTGCGGTTACTGCACGTTCGCGCAATCCCCGCGACATCTTCCGGCCCCATACCTGACCTTGGATCAGGTCGAAGCGATCGCGACCCAAGGTGCACTTGCCGGATGCCACGAAGCTCTGTTCACCCTCGGCGAGTACCCCGAAGATCGTTACCCGCAGGCCGCTGCCTGGCTCGATGAGCACGGATACGCGTCGACGGTGGACTACCTGATCGCTGCCTGTCGACACGTACTCGAGACGACGGGTTTGCTCCCGCACGCGAATGCGGGCGCCCTATCCAAGGATGACCTCGCGCGGCTGCGCACCGTGGCGCCGAGTCAGGGAATGATGATCGAATCCCTCAACCCGAACCTCGCTGCGCACCGAGGAGCCCCCGATAAGGATCCGCCGCGCCGTTTGGCGACGTTGGAGTGGGCCGGGGAGTTGTCCATCCCCTTCACCACAGGGATTTTGGTCGGCTTCGGGGAGTCCCGCGAGGACCGCATCGAGGCTCTCGAAGCGATCGCGTCGAGCCATGGACGTCACGGCCACGTGCAGGAAGTCATCGTTCAGAACTTCGTACCCAAAGACGGGACGGCCATGCGTGATGCGCCCGCGTGCTCGATGGGCGATCTCGTCGAAGCGATCCAACTAGCGGCATCGATCCTGCCGGCGGACATTCACGTACAAGCGCCACCGAATCTCGTCGACGACATCGGAGCGCTTCTCGACGCGGGCATCGACGACTTCGGAGGAGTCTCACCCGTGACGGCGGACCACGTGAACCCTGAACGCCCTTGGCCGACTCTGGATGCTCTGGGTGCTGCGACAGCGTCCCGCGGACTCGAGTTGGCGCCGCGGCTCACCATCTACCCGGAGTTCGCGCGCGACGCCCATCGTTGGTTGGACGAAGGTCTGCACTTCGCCGTCCTGGATCGAAGCGACGCGGAGGGTTTGGCCCGAGACGACCCGGGGTCGGTGTTCCCGGAGACCTACGCCGACGCCGTCAACGTCGGAACGGGAGCCGAAGTGGTTCAGATCGGACGCCGGTCCAGCGCGTGGTACTCGGGAGCGGACCGGACACCCACCACGCTCATTCCGCACAACGTTTCCATCGGCGGTGCCGTCCGCGAGGTACTCGACGGTGTCTCCTCCGGGGAGCGGGTCGAAGCCGACCAACTCGCGATCTTGTTCGCGGCCCGCGGTCGCGAAGTGCCGGCGATAGCCGAGCTCGCGGACGAACTAAGGGCGAAGGCCAACGGCGACACGGTCACCTTCGTTCGTAACCGCAACATCAACTACACAAATGTCTGCACATACAAGTGCACCTTCTGTGGTTTCTCCAAGGGTCCGCTGTCGTTGAACCTTCGTGGACGCCCGTACCTTCTCGATGATGAGGAAATCGTTGCTCGAGTTGTGGAGGCGGCGTCCCGCGGAGCAACCGAGGTGTGTCTCCAAGGCGGAATTCACCCAGACTTCGACGGCGACTACTACGTGCGTGTCACGAAGTTGGTGAAGGAAGCCGTCCCGACCATGCACGTGCACGGCTTCACGGCGCTCGAAGTTCTGGAGGGCTCGCGCCGACTCGGTGAGCCCCTCGAGTCCTACCTCACTCGGATGAAAGAAGCAGGACTGGCATCGCTGCCCGGGACTGCAGCTGAGATCTTGCACGACGACGTACGGGCGATCTTGTGTCCGGACAAGGTGACGACGGACGAGTGGTTGATGGTCCACGAAACGGCGCATTCCCTCGGCTTGCGGTCGAACGTCACGATCATGTTTGGAAGCGTCGAGCACCCCGAACACTGGATTGCCCACATCCTGGCAACGCGAAATCTCAATGACCGCACGGGTGGTTTCACAGAGTTCATCCCCCTTCCGTTCGTGCACATGGCCTCGCCGGTTTACTTGAAGCGCGCAGCCCGTCGGGGGCCGACGTGGAGGGAAGTTGTCTTGATGCACGCCATAGGTCGGATTGCCTACCGCGGCTCCATCGACAACGTGCA
>MDSV01152029.1_pt1 | contig 10495 bp, 6 predicted proteins | sample 810851 | NCBI WGS metagenome assembly MDSV01 (sample SAMN05326640, study PRJNA326480) | marine metagenome | isolation source: seawater | place: Atlantic Ocean: North East | collected 2012
CGACGGCCCTCTAGCGGCAGCGGAATAGCTTCCAGCCGGTTTGCCCAGCGATTGGCACCGTGCACTGACCGTCGGCGCATTCCCAAACGCTTGGGATCGCCTGGAAGGCAGGCCCCGTCCTATCCCGCCCACTTCCTCATCCTACGGGTTGCAAAATGATCCGACAAAAGATATGACTGACTGGTCAGTCATATTAGAAGGTTGAGAGATGGCGGATCAAAAGCGCCCGGTGCGGAGCAAGAGCCAGGAAGAACGGCGACGGATCATCCTCGATGCCGCACTCTCGACTTTTGCCGCGAAGGGGTTTGCCAGCGCCCGGATCGAGGACATCGCCAAGGCCGCAGGGGTCGGCAAGGGCACGGTCTATCTTTACTTTCCCGACAAGGAGAGCCTGTTCAAGTCACTGATCAGCGATGATCTCGCGCCGCTGATTGCGCACGGCGCCGGTATCCTGGAAGCCTCGCCACAGTCTCCGCGCAAGGCCCTCTCGGCCTTCTATGCACTTGTGGAATCCGAGGTTCTGGATACCCAACGCGCCGACCTTTTGCGCCTGATGATCACCGAAATGCCGAACTTTCCCGACGTCGCCGCCTACTACCACGCCAACCTGATCCGCCCCGGCATGCAACTGGTCCAAAAGCTGCTGACAATCGCGCATGATCGCGGCGAACTGCGCTCCGCCAAAGTGCTGGAGGTGCCGCAAATGGTGGTGGCGCCGATCCTGATATCGGCGATCTGGGGAATGCTGTTCTCCCCCTTTGGCGCATTCGACCGGCGCGCCGCCTTCGAAGTGAGCCTCGACAACCTGTTCCTGTCACCGGAAAGGGAAACGCCATGAAAAAGCTCGCCCTCATCCTGGTTGCGCTCGCGATTGCGACAGCCGCCGGCTTTGTGTTTTTCCGCCCGGACGCCCATCAGGGCTGGCTCGGCTGGGTAGAGGCAGACATGGTCTATGTCGGCGCCACCTCGACCGCGCGCCTGACCGAACTCACCGTTTCCGAAGGCGATCAGACGGAGGCGGGCCAGACCCTGTTCACGCTGCAGGCCGACAGCGAGCGGGCCGCCGTGGAAACCGCCAGCGCCAATCTGGAAAAGGCGAAGGCGGCGCTGTCTCTGGCGAAGGCGCCGATGGACCGGGAGCAGGAGCTTGAAGCGCTCGAAGCCTCGCGCGCCGAAGCGGAAGCTACCTTCGACTACGCCCAGAAAGCCCTCACCCGCGCGAAGGCGCTGGTGAAGCAGCAAAGCGGCACCGAAGCCAATCTTGATGACGCGGTCAGCAATTACGCAAAGGCCAAGGCGGCGCTCGACAAGATCAACGCCCAGATCGCGCTCGGCAAACTGCCGCAGCGCGACCAGCAGATCGCGCAGGCCGAGCAGCAGGTCGCGGCGGCTGAAGGCGATCTCGCCAATGCCGAAGCCACGCTCGCGCTGAAGACCGTGGCCGCGCCGGCCAGCGGCAAGGTCCAGCAGGTCTATTACCGCGTCGGCGAAGTGGCGCCCGCCGGTCGTCCGGTGATCTCGCTGCTGCCGCCGGACAACGTCAACATCGAATTCTTCGTGCCGGAGCAGAGCCGCGCGGCGATCGCGACCGGCGACCGGATCAGCTTCACCTGCGATGGCTGCAAGACCGGGGAAGCGACCGTCAGCTTCATCGCCGAGGATGCCGAATACACCCCGCCGGAAATCTTCTCGCGGGAGGAGCGCGCGAAGATGGTCTACCGGGTCAGGGCCCGTCCTTCCGACCCCGCGACGCTACCCGTCGGCCTGCCCGTGGAAGTCACGCTGGAAGGCCGGTCATGAACACGGACGAAAACGTCATCTCGGTCGAGAACCTCACCAAGAGCTTCAGCGGCCGCACCGTGGTCGATCACCTGACGATGAGCGTGAAGAAGGGCGCGATCCACGGCTTTCTGGGGCCGAACGGCTCCGGCAAGACCACGACCATCCGCATGCTCTGCGGTCTCTTGACGCCCGACAGCGGCTCCGGCACCTGCCTCGGCTACGACATCACCCGCGACGGCGAGAAGCTGCGCCGCCGCGTCGGCTACATGACCCAGCGGTTTTCGCTTTATCAGGACCTCACCATCCGCGAGAACCTCGATTTCGTCGCGCGCATCCACGGGCTTAGCAACCCGAGGAAGCGGGTTTCCGAGGCGATTGAACGGCTCGGGCTCGGCGGGCGCGAGAAGCAGCTTGCCGGCAATCTTTCAGGCGGCTGGAAACAACGGCTCGCGCTCGGTGCCTGCACGCTCCCCGACCCCGACCTGCTGCTGCTCGACGAACCGACCGCCGGCGTCGACCCCAAGGCGCGGCGCGAGTTCTGGACGGAGATCCACGCGCTGGCCGCAGACGGCCTGTCGGTGCTGGTCTCCACCCACTACATGGACGAGGCCGAACGCTGCCACGAGATCGCCTACATGGCCTATGGCAAGCTGATGGTGACGGGCACGGTCGACGAGGTGGTCGCCTCGGCAAACCTCAAGAGCTACCTGATCACCGGCGCCGACGTTCACGCGCTGCAGGCGGAGCTGGAAAAGGCCGAGGGCGTCGATCTCGTCGCCCCCTTCGGCGCCTCGCTCCACGTCTGCGGCCGCGATCGCGACGCGCTTGAGCGAGCCCTGCAGCCCTATCGCGACCGGCCCGATACGCATTGCAGACCCGGCGAGACGACGCTGGAGGATGCCTTCATCTATCTCATGGGTTCATCGAAGGATAATTTCGATGACGGCTGAGCGGACACAGAGCTTCGCCCCGCTCCGGCGCTTCTGGGCGATGACGATCAAGGAATTCATCCAGATGGCCCGTGATCGGCTAACCATGGGCATGATGATCATGCTGCCGATCATGCAGTTGCTGCTGTTCGGCTTCGCCATCAATACGACGCCGCACCATCTGCCGACAGCGGTGATGATGGGCGAGAGCACCGACGCCTCGCGCGCCATCCTGGCCTCGCTTCAGAACACTGACTTCTTCGACATTACCGGCGTGGCGACCACGCCCGATGCGATGGACCGGATGCTGGAATCGGGCGAGGTGCTGTTCGTGGTGGAAATCCCGCCGAATTTCGAGCGCGACCTGCGCCGCGGCCTGTCGCCATCGCTGCTGGTCGCAGCCGACGCCACTGATCCGGTCGCCGCGTCATCCGCGCTCGGCGCGCTGTCGGGCGTCATCAATACTTCGCTTGCGGGCCTGCGGCACATCCGCATCGACGCGCCGCAGGACCCGCCCTACACCATTGTCCAGCACCGCCGCTACAATCCGGCCGGCAAGTCGACGCTCAACATCGTGCCGGGCCTGCTCGGCACCATCCTGACGATGACGCTGCTGATCTTCACCGCGCTCGCCGTCACCCGCGAGATCGAGCGCGGTACAATGGAAAACCTGCTTGCCATGCCGATCCGGCCGATCGAGATCATGATGGGCAAGATCATGCCCTATGTCGTGGTCGGCGCGTTCCAGGCGGCGCTGATCATCGTCTCGGGCCTGTTCATCTTCGACGTCCCGATCCTCGGCGATCCGTGGTCGCTTGCGCTGCTGACCCTGCTTTTCGTGGTCACCAACCTGTCGATCGGCTACACCTTCTCGACCATCGCGAAGAACCAGCTTCAGGCGGTGCAGATGTCGATGATGTTCTTCCTGCCGAGCATTCTTCTGTCCGGCTTCATGTTCCCCTTCGACGGCATGCCGAAATGGGCGCAGTATCTCGGCGAATGCCTGCCTTTGACGCATTATCTGCGGATCGTGCGCGCGATCATGCTGAAGAGCGCCGACATCACCGTGCTCGGCTTCGACAGCGCCATGCTCGCCGCCATCGCCCTCGTCGCCATCACAATTGCGGTGACGCGCTTCAACACCACGCTGGATTGAGAAGCCGGTTTCCGGATTTTCAAGCGCGCCCGGTAATCCGCCTTGCTTTATCGCCGTGCTTTGCCCACACTCGCCTGAAAGACAGGGGAATACTGAAGGGCGAATGCGGCTTCAAGCCGCGCGCCCGGAGGCAGGCAAGGACGCATATGTCTATCAAAGCAGCGATTTACCATCTCACGCACTACAAATATGACAAGCCGGTCAATCTCGGCCCGCAGATCATCCGGCTGAAGCCCGCCTCGCATTCCAAGACCAAGGTGATCAGCCATTCGCTCAAGGTCACGCCGGACAATCATTTCGTCAATCTGCAGCAGGATCCCTACGGCAATTACCAGGCGCGTTTCGTGTTCCCGGAGCCGGTGACGGAATTCAAGATCGAGGTCGATCTGGTTGCCGACATGTCGGTCTACAATCCCTTCGACTTCTTCGTCGAGGAACAGGCGACGAAATACCCGTTCGAGTACGACGAGGCGATCAGCGAAGACCTGTCGATCTACCGCACGCCGGAGCCGATGGGGCCGCTTCTGAAGGCCTATATGGAAAAACTCGACCTCACGCCCGGCCAGGGCACGGTCGACATGATCGTCGGCATCAACGCCAACCTCCAGCATGATGTCGACTACATCATCCGCATGGAGCCCGGCGTGCAGACGCCGGAGGAGACGCTGGAGCGCAAGTCCGGCTCGTGCCGCGACTCGGCATGGCTGCTGGTGCAGATCCTGCGCAATATGGGGCTCGCCGCGCGTTTCGTCTCCGGTTACCTGATCCAGCTCGAGCCGGACCTGAAGGCGCTCGACGGCCCGGCTGGCACCGATCACGATTTCACCGACCTGCATGCCTGGGCGGAAGTGTTCCTGCCCGGCGCAGGCTGGATCGGGCTTGACGCGACTTCCGGGCTTCTGACCGGCGAAAGCCACATTCCGCTGGCCGCCACGCCGCATTACCGCAATGCCGCGCCGATCACCGGCGGCTATTTCGGAGAGGCAGAGACCTCGTTCGATTTCGACATGACGATTTCCCGTGTCGCCGAGCACCCGCGCATCACCAAGCCGTTTTCGGATGACAGCTGGGACGCGCTGAACGCGCTTGGCGAAAAGGTCGACAAGCTGCTTGAAGAGACCGACATGCGGCTGACCATGGGCGGCGAACCGACCTTCGTGTCGATCGACGATTTCGAATCCGACGAGTGGAACACCGGCGCGGTCGGTCCCACCAAGCGGGCGCTGGCCGACGAACTGATCCGGCGATTGCGCGAGCGCTTCGCCCCCGGCGGCTTCCTGCATTACGGCCAGGGCAAATGGTATCCGGGCGAAAGCCTGCCACGATGGACCTTCTCGCTTTACTGGCGCAAGGACGGCATCCCGATCTGGAACAACCAGTCGCTGGTGGCCGAGGAGACGAACGATACCAAGGTCGATGAGAGCGATGCCGGAAGGCTGCTGCAGGCGATCGCCAACGAGCTCGACATCGAGCCCGAAATGGTCTCCCCCGCCTTCGAGGATCCGGCGGAATGGCTGATCCGGGAGGGCAATCTGCCGGAAAATGTCGACCCCTCGAATTCGAAGCTGAAAAGCGCCGAGGATCGCGCGAGGATCACCAAGGTTTTCGAGCGCGGGCTGACGCGGCCGACCGGCTATGTGCTGCCGGTTCAGGCCTGGCAGGGCCGCGCCTCAGGCCTGAAATGGGTCTCGGACCGATGGACGACGCGGCGCGGGCGGATTTACCTGATCCCCGGCGACAGCCCGATCGGCTTCCGCCTGCCGCTCGATGCTTTGGCATGGATTCCGGAATCGCAATATCCTTTCATCAATCCGATGGACCCGTCGGTGCGGCGCGATCCGCTTCCCGATTTCCGCCAGGATGAAGGGAGAGAGCTGCCGAAAGCACGCTTCGTTCCGTTTGAGGAAAGCCCGCAGGCGGCGCGGCCGACGCCCGGCCATTCGATCGGCGGCTATGTCCGCACCGCGATCTCGGTGGAGCCGCGCGACGGCCGCCTTTGCGTGTTCATGCCGCCAACCACGGCGCTTGAGGAATATCTCGATCTGATTGCCTCCGCCGAGCGAGCCGCCGAGAAACTGGGCCTGCCGATCCATATCGAGGGCTATGCGCCGCCGGATGACGAGCGCATCAACGTCATCCGGGTCGCGCCCGATCCGGGCGTCATCGAGGTCAACATCCATCCGGCCGCGAACTGGAAGGAATGCGTCGAGACCACGACCGCGATTTACGAGGAAGCACGCAAGACGCGGCTAGGCGCCGACAAGTTCATGATCGACGGGCGCCACACCGGCACCGGCGGCGGCAATCACGTCGTGGTCGGCGGGGCAAACCCCGGCGACAGCCCGTTCCTGCGCCGCCCGGACCTGTTGAAAAGCGTTGTGCTGCACTGGCAGCGCCATCCCTCGCTTTCCTACCTGTTCTCGAGCCTGTTCATCGGCCCGACCTCGCAGGCCCCGCGCATCGACGAGGCGCGCCACGACGCGCTTTACGAACTCGAAATCGCGATGGCGCAGATCCCCCACCCGCAGGCCGGCGTCATGCCGCCGCTGCCATGGCTGGTGGACCGGCTTTTCCGTAATCTGCTGATCGACGTCACCGGCAACACCCACCGCGCCGAAATCTGCATCGACAAGCTGTTTTCGCCGGACGGCCCGACCGGCCGGCTCGGGCTGGTCGAATTCCGCGGCTTCGAGATGCCGCCGAACGCGCGCATGAACCTTGCGCAACAATTGCTGGTGCGCGCCCTTCTGGCCCGTTTCTGGAAGAACCCGCTGGAAGGAAAATTCGTGCGCTGGGGCACCGCGCTTTCCGACCGGTTCATGCTGCCGCATTACATCTGGCAGGATTTCATGGATGTGCTGCAGGACCTGAAGGAAAACGGCCTCGAACTCCGCCCGGAATGGTTCGAGGCGCAGCTTCAGTTCCGCTTCCCCTTCTTCGGCGAGGTCGAATATGAGGGCAACCGGCTGGAGCTCCGACAGGCGCTGGAACAGTGGAACGTGATGGGCGAACAGGGCGCGGCAGGCGGCACGGTGCGCTATGTCGACTCATCGGTCGAGCGGCTTCAGGTGCTTTTGGAAAGTAATGCCCCGGAGCGCTACATCGTCACCTGCAACGGCCGCAAGGTGCCGCTGAAACCCACCGATAAATCAGGCGTTTCAGTTGCAGGCGTCAGGTTCAAGGCGTGGCAACCGGCCTCGGGCCTCCATCCGGTCCTGCCGGTCAATTCGCCGCTGACATTTGACATTTACGACACATGGTCGGCAAGATCGGTGGGCGGTTGCATATATCATGTTGCGCATCCCGGCGGGCGCAATTATGAGACGTTTCCGGTCAACGGAAACGAGGCGGAGGCGCGGCGTCTGTCGCGGTTCGAAGCCTCGGGCCACACCGCCGGCGGCTATGCCGTTTTCAACGAGGCCGCGTCACCGGAATTCCCGCTGACGCTCGATCTCAGACGGCCGGCCGGATTGTAACATCGCAAGACCGCGTCTCGCCTGCGATTCGCCACGAGGCTGGGCGAGGCTCCGGCAAAACGGCGGAAGCCTCAGGTCTCCCGCCGTATCGACATTATCAACGCGGCTGAAGCTTTTCGATAGCGGGAAGCGGCCTATTATCGCGGGCGGCAGGGACGCGCCAGATGGCAGAGGCGAAAGCGGAGCATTCCGCTGAACGGCACAGGGTCGAACAGGATAGCGAGGCGGAGCCCGCGATCGCCTGGAACGCCGGCAATTATGCACCCCTCCCCGGCATCCCCGACGAAATGGTCGACGCCGAGGGGAAGGTGCGCCCGGTCTGGCAACCCTTCGTCAACGCGCTGTCCGGCATGACCACCGACGAACTCGCCGAACGGTTCTCGCGGGCTGATCGCTATCTGCGCGACGCCGGCGTGTTCTACCGGGCCTATGACGGCCAGGACGACACCCGTGCATGGCCGTTCTCCCACATCCCCGTCATCATCGACGACGACGAATGGCAGGAACTGGCCGAGGGGCTGAAGCAGCGCGCCGACCTGCTGGAAGCGATGATGGCCGATTTCTACGGCGACAACCGGCTGGTCGCGGAAGGCTTCATTCCGCCGGCGCTGGTCGCCTCCAACAGCGAGTTCCTGCGCCCGCTCGTCGGCGTCACGCCCGCCGGCGGCAATTACCTGCATTTCATTTCCTTCGAGGTCGGGCGCGGGCCAGAAGGTAAATGGTGGGTGCTATCTGATCGCGCCCAGGCCCCTTCCGGCGCCGGTTTCGCGCTTGAAAACCGGGTTGCCGCATCGCGCGCCTTTTCCGGTATCTACGGCGACATGCATGTGCGCCGCGTCGCCTCCTTCTTCGGCGCGTTTCGCGATGCGTTGCAGTCGGGAACCTATGGCGGCGAAGGCCGGTTCGGGGTGCTGACCCCCGGCCCCGCCAACGAAACCTATTACGAACACGCCTATATCGCCCGCTATCTCGGCATCTCGCTGCTGGAGGGCGAGGACCTGATTGTGGTCAACGACCGGCTGATGGTGCGCACCGTTGCCGGGCCGATGCCCGTCAGCGTGCTGTGGCGGCGGCTTGATGCCGATTTCACCGATCCGCTGGAACTCAACCAGCATTCGCGCATCGGCACGCCCGGCATGGTCAGCGCCATCCGCGCCGGCAATCTCACCATGGTCAATGCGCTCGGCTCGGGCATTGTCGAAACCCGCGCGCTGCTGGCCTTCCTGCCGGCCCTTTCGCGCAGGCTTCTGAACGAGGACCTGAAAATCCCGTCGATCGCGACATGGTGGTGCGGGCAGGAAAACGAGCGCGCCCATGTCGCCGCCAATCTCGACCAGATGCTGATCGGACCTGCCTATTCCCGCCAGCCCTTCTTCGACGATTCCGGCCTGTCGTTTTCCGGCAAGCGGCTTGGCGAGCGGCGGCCCGGCGCGGTTAACCGCTGGCTTGAAAAACGTGGACCATGGCTTGTCGGCCAGGAGGCGGTGAAGCTTTCGACCGCGCCCGCCTTCATCAACGGCAAGCTGGAGCCGCACCCCTTCTCGCTGCGCGTGTTCGCCGCCCGCACCGATGATGGCTGGAAGCTGATGCCGGGCGGGTTTGCCCGCATCGGCTCCTCCGACGATGTCGCCGCGATCGCCATGCAGGCCGGCGGAAGGGCCGCCGATGTCTGGGTGGTGAGCAAGACGCCGGTCGCAACGCCGACGCTTCTGACCCGCGAAAGCAGGGTGCCGCGCAACCACCCGGCAAACCTGCCGAGCCGCGCCGCCGACAACCTGTTCTGGCTCGGCCGTTATATCGAGCGGGCGGAAGGCAATCTGCGTATCCTGCGCGCATGGCACGGCCGGTTCGCCGAGGTCGACGACCGCGGACAGGCGCTGTTGACGCGGGTCGAAGCCTATCTCGATAACGCGGGCCTTGATCTTTCGGAGGCGGCGCTTCCCAAAAGCCTGATGCGCGATATCGACAGCGCAGTCTATTCCGCCGGCAATATCCGCGACCGGTTCTCGCCCGATGGCTGGCTGGCGCTGAACGACCTGTCCAAGACCGCCAGCCGCTTCGTCGACCGGGTCGGGCCGGGCGATGACGCCGCCCATGCGATCACGATCCTGCTGCGCAAGCTTGCGGGCTTTGCCGGTCTCGTCCACGAAAACATGTATCGCTCCACCGGGTGGCGGTTCCTGTCGATAGGCCGCTATCTCGAGCGCGGCCTGCACATGACGCGCCTGCTCGGCGAGCTTTCCGGCGAGGACGCGCCCGACGGGGCCTTCGATATCCTGCTCGAAATCGGCGACAACGTCATGACCCACCGGCGTCACTACAACGTCAACACCGACCGGCTGACGATCACCGACCTCCTGGCGCTCGACCCGCAAAACCCGCGCTCGGTGCTGTTCCAGCTCAATCAGATGCTGGCCGAGGTCGAGAAGCTGCCGAGCCAGGATCACATGACCCAGATGTCTCCGCTCCACCGCGAGACCATGCGCGTCCAGTCCGGCCTTGCGGTGATGACCGCGAACTCCATCTCGATCGATTATTATGCGACGCTGGAGCGCGATTTCGAGGCGCTCTCCGACTGTCTCGCCCAAAGCTATCTGTGAGGGATGATGCTCTACGATCTCTCGCTGAAGATGGAATATCACTACGACACGCCCGCCTCGCTCGCGCGCCACATCACCCGCGTTTTGCCGCTGGCCGCAACCCAGCGCCAGCGCCTGATCGCCGGCCACGTCAAGTTCGATCCGCATCCGAGCGAGCAGCGCGGCTTCACCGATTTCTTCGGCCATCCGGCGATCGCGACGCTGATCGATCCGCCGCATCAGAGCTTCGCGGTCACGATGAAGGCGCGCGTCAATGTCGAGCCGCCACGCACCACGCTCGCCTTTTCGCCGGAACTGCCGCGCCTTCGCGAAGAATATGCCCGCATTCTCGATCTCGGGCGGGATTCGCCGCATCATTTCCTGAGCGCCAGCCCGCGCATTCCCCATGACCCCGCAATCGGCGCCTATGGCCGGGAAAGCGCCGCGCCCGGCATGAGCGTTCACCAGATAGCCAAGGCGATCTGCGCGCGCATTCATAGCGATTTCGCCTATGACGGCGAGGCGACGACGGTCGACAGCACGCCGATCGAGGCCTTTCACCTCAGACGCGGC
>MDSV01220567.1_pt1 | contig 10495 bp, 10 predicted proteins | sample 810851 | NCBI WGS metagenome assembly MDSV01 (sample SAMN05326640, study PRJNA326480) | marine metagenome | isolation source: seawater | place: Atlantic Ocean: North East | collected 2012
GTATTTTCAAAAATGAATAAAAATTCTCCATTAATTATTTCCAATGATTTAGAAGAAAAATTATTTTCAATTATATACTGAACAGCTTTAAATTTATTAATTTCATCGAGATAAATAGGACTACCCAAAACAATAATATTATAACTCTTGTATGAAAATTTTTCAGGAACAGGTTCAAAATTTTCATACTCACAAAAAATATTTTTTGAGGTAAAAATTTTATCTGCATTTTTATTATTACTGCTTTTATTGTTCTTAATATACTTGATGAAAAAGTTTTGAAGAGGAATATTTGAGTAGTCTGGCTTCATTAATTTGCTAAAAAATTGTTGTAATAACTATAATTATTTTTAGGATTCTTTATGGCATGCAGCAGGTCTGTTTTATTAAAATCCAGAAATCCTCCACTTTCAATAAAACTTAATAAATGAACCTGCTTATTCAAACTTTTAAATACATTTTCCTCAAATACTTCCCAACTTCCAGTAAACAAAATAATATTTTTTTTAGTTGAGAGAGCATGGCCAATTGCCGTAGTTTTTGAGTGTCCAAATATAATTGTTTGGGAAAGATTTTGTACAGATTCGTATGGTTCATTAATTATTATTATATTTTCAGGAAAGAAATTTATTTTTTTTTCGCTAAATACTCCCCCTGGGTGTCTTTTATAATATACCCTTTTAAAAATAGTTGAAAGAAATTTAAGAATCTTTAATTCAAACTCATACTGAATTATATTTGTAAAAGAAGAAACCTGTGATAATTGTCCGTCTCTAACATACTCATTAGCAAGAAACATTACTGAGTTCGGATTTATATTATCAACATTATTATTATTTTTTCTGATTTCAATAAATTGTTTAGTATCAAAGGATTTTATTTGACAATTTGAATTTAATAAATTCTGTTTTTCATTTGCATTTTTTAAAGAATTAGCCAAGGAATTCGAATATTCATAATAGTTATTTGAAAGAGTTAACTCCATCCAACTGATTTTGTCCCAATCGTAAATAATTGGCTCACCATGAGTGAACACTGAAACTTGTCCTCCTCTACTCATCACTGAACTTGTAAATGTCCTTAGTAGTGAGTTATTATTTGAACCGATATATAGATCTATTGGTTTCTTTTTGTGAAGATAATTATCAAAAACAATTTTTGATATTAATGTTTTTTGAAAAATTAATGAATAATGCTTCTTTAAAAGTAAGCCTAATGATTTATCATTAATATGATGATTTTTAAGCAGAACTAAAAAAGATGTAGAAATTTGCTCAGATAAATCATCACATGCTTTAATCTGGTTCTCAGATAATTTTACTTTGAAATAGTTTTCACTTAGTATTTTTGTTAAACTTAAAGGAATTGTTAATGCTTTGCTTTTCTTCAAAAATTCAATTGTATAACTTGAATCAGACTCAATAAGCATAAATTTCTTTTTTTTACTAAAAATAACTAGAGGTGTGTTTACTAAAAAGAAATTTTTCAAGCGTTTATATAATAGTCTTATCTTATTTTTAGTGGTAAGTTTTTTAGAATTGATGGGCTTAGAGGATAAATTAATTGAATGAGATGATTTTATTAAACTAGAAAAATAAGATAAGTCTTTGAAATATATTTGATTTTGATTTAGGTTATTTGTAAGTTTTAAATAATACAAAATATTAGATAAATCAATAAAAATTTTATAGTTAATAACTAAAAGTTTTTTGTTTTCTTAGTTGTCACTGTCAATAATGAATTTATTGAGCATTTCCTTCACTGATGATTCAATTTTGATAAAATCAGCCCAGGATATAGAATAACTATTTTTTTTATTGTAATTATTAATTTGGTTGGTTATTGATTCTATATCTAGGAATACTTTTTTCAATTGATTTTTAATTATTAAAAATTTCTAACACTCTCAATGAATTTTCCTTTGTAATCTTGAATAATTCGCACTGTAATGATTCGATGTCATTTATTATTCGGGAATTGTTCTTTAAGACATGAGAGGTTTTAGAAATTAATTCGTTTGTTAAATTTTTTACATTTACATCAATACCCCATTCGTTTCTGTCAATATCTTTTAAGAAGAAACCTAACTTGTCATGAGATATTAAAGAAATAATTGGAATTTTACATCCAAAGGGAATCATTTGGCTATGACCTCTCATACCAATTACTAAAGAAAATTGCTGATATGTGTTTATGATATCAATTGGGCTTTTATCAACCAAATCAATTATATCATATTTAATTTCGAGTTTATCTAAATAATTAACAAATTGCCTGTCATCAGGTGAATGAATAATATATTTAATCTTATTTTTATTTGTAAAATTTTTGATTGCATCAGCAATACTGATACAAATTTCTTCTTTTCGATTTCCAAATCTTTTATTTGACCTGTCAAATGCACAATTAACTCCGATAATTTGATTTTCTTTTTCTTTTGGTTGATTATTAAAAAATGATGGATATAGTTTGCTGATTATTGTTGTTGGGCATGGCTGGAAATGAACCTTATTATGAAGATTTTTTGGTAGATATTCCTTAATCTTATTAACACTTCCATAATTTCTCATTCCGATAAATTTTATATTTTTTGAGAATGATAACAAATGTTCAGAAAACTGCTTTGGCATTTTTTCAGAATTTCTAAATTGATTATAACCAACAGCAAAAAAAACTATGGGAACATTTATTTTTTTTGTCAAATTAGTTGTACAATTCCAATGCCATGAGCTCGGATGTTTTCTATTAGGGTCGTTTCTGCTAATAAATACTCCACCGCCCCCGATGATAAGTCCCTTAGAATTATTTATTCTTCTAATATGCTTATCGGAATATGGTAATGCAATCTGAAATGATTTCCAATTTATATTATTTTGAAGTATATTAAATGAATCTTTTACACAGAGAGGTAACATAATATCGCCTGTATTCCATCTACTAAATGTAGCAATGTGAGAAATTTTAATCTGAGATTCTTTTTTGTTATTATTATGTAAAATTTTTTTAGGTGTATAATAACTTTCAATTAGCCATCTGTGATGCCATTTCCAAAGATACTTAGTAAAAATAATCTTATAAGAATAAATTTTCTTGAAAATTTTTTCTGTGATTAGATTTATCATATGATAAAATATAAATATTAATTATTTATAAAATATTCTACAAATTCTCGAACAACTCCCTCGCCTCCCTTTGATTTTAAAATAATAATATCTTCAATTTGTTTAATCTTTGATACAGCATCAATTGGGCAAGCAGCAATTCCAACTTCTTTTAATAATTCAAGATCATTAATATCATCCCCAACGTAGGCTACATCATTTATATTTATTTTTTCTTTTTGACAAAGCTCTTTTATTATGCTAAGTTTATTGTTGACAGCTCCTTGAAACAAATAATCAACTTTTAATTTTTTTGCTCGGTTTAAAACAATTTTAGTGTTCTCAGAGGTTATTATACCAGTTTTTATATTTTTATTTCTCAAGAGTTCAAAAGCCTTACCATCTTTTGTGTTAAATTTTTTGAATTCATCACCTGATTCTGTATAATACATGCCAGAGTCGGTCATTACCCCATCTACATCAGTTAAAAATAGTTTAATCATATTAGTTTAAATTAAATTTTTTCATAAGATTCTCAGCTATTATCCAGTCATATTCTTCATCTATCTCAAAACTTGTATATTCTTCCATCTCATATATCGAAATCTTTCCGGATATTCTATTTTTACTTTTTAAAATATTTTTTACAAAACTTATATAAAAAGCACCATTTTCAATGAAATCACCATCTATATCTTGTCTTCTGGGGCGATTATAAATGTCATAATTTTTAGGATTACATTTTTTATCCCATAAAAATCTCTTGAATATTGTACATGAAAGCAGTGAATCAGAATTAGAATTAGTTAATAGTTTATATGCTGCCTCAAAATCTGCTGATTTTGTAAAAGGGCTAGTTACTTGAACCAAAAAAATTAAATCATCTTCATTTAATTTTTGAAAATCAAGATACTCAAGTAATACACTCTCAGTTGTTGAATTATCCATAGCATTTTCAGGTTTTCTATCATAAACAGAGAGTTTAGAAAAATTAAAATCTAAAGAAATTTGTTTTATTTCATTTGAGTCGGTAGCTAATATAATTTCATGAATTGAATCACAGTTTTGAAGTTCTCTCAAAACCCAAAATAGTAGAGGTTTTTCGCAAAAGCTTTTTATATTTTTATTTGGAATTGACTTGCTACCTGCCCTAACTGGCACAAATGCTATATTTTTTTTCAATTACTTAATATTTTTAAGTTTTTTTCTTTGAACCATTTCAATATCTAGTACCTCTTTTTCCTTAAAAGTTAGGGATTTAAATGTGGCATTAAGATCTCTGACTAACTTTCTTATTCCTTCTGGCTCAAGAGAAGCAGCATGATCTGTACCCTTCCATGTCCTATCTAATGTGTAATGACGTTCAATATATTCAGCACCAAGAGTATATGCTGAAATGTCTACAGCAATTCCTAGGTGGTGTCCTGAAAAACCAATTGCCTTTACTCGTTTAGAGTAATTTTCTTTTAAGTTAATAATTTCTAATAATGAAACATCATTAAACGGTACAGGATAACCAGAGGTACAACTATATAGAATAATATCTTTACCACGGTCAAATTTTTCAAATAAATTTATGAAATGCTCTATTTCAGATTTTGTAGTCATACCAGTTGAAATATGAATTTCTCCGTTATAATTTTTGGCCAACCATGTTAGTAACTCATCATTATTATTTGTTGCTGAAGGTATTTTAATCATCCTTGGATTCAAAGATGTAATTTCTTTGGCTGATGTTAAGTCCCAAACTGAAGTAGAATACTCAATATTGATTTCATCACAATATTTTTTTAAATTAATATGTTGATCAATATCAAATTCCAGAAACTCTCTGTGCTCACCATATGTACTTCCATAGGAATTTATGGGATTTGGATGAGGTGAATTGTATTGTTCGGGAGTTAGCAATTCTTTATTATTTCTCTTTTGAAATTTTACAATATCAGCTTTACAGTATATCTTTGCAACCCTAACTAACTCTTTTGCAATTTCCATATCACCTTTGTGATTACATCCAATTTCAGCAATTAACTTTGGTTTTTTAAAATTCATTTTTTTCAATTTTTATTTTTAATTATAGGAAATAAATAATTTGCTATCTCATTATGCCCGTTATGATTAAAATGTCCTTTTATTTTTTTTAAAGGCCAATAATTAAAATTAATTTTTCTTTTTCTTAAATAACTGAACAAATCTTTTAAATCAATAACTTCAATATTATTTTTTTTAGAAAAATCAATAAATTCATCTAGCAAATAGTCATATTCTCTAGAAAGACTTTCATTGTGGATAACAAATATAAAATTATTATTATTAAAGTTTAAAATTATTTTTTTCTGCACATCTGAAAGTTCAAATAGTATATTTTTATTTTCTTCTGAGGTGATTTTTTTTCGAGAAGTAATTTTTTTAATTGTTCTGTTTGCATATGAAAGTAGTATAGATTTACCTCTTAAGAAATCAAATTTTGTATCAACTTTGGCATTTGGAGTATAATCGATTTTTAATTCTCCATTGCTCATATATACATTTGGACGATTTTTTACTTCACCCCTTGGCACTAAATCTCCAGGTGAAATAAAAATAATATTTAAATCTGTATTAAAATCTTTTATAAAATTCTCATAATAGCAATATGAGTCAATCAGATTAAACCCACTTCTTCCAAAATTTAAAACTTGCGAATTATATCCAGAATTATTTAAGAGTTTTTCTAACTTATATCCAAAATGATGTCTTTCAAAAACCTGAATAGCTTCCACATATGAATCTCCAACCAATGCAATTTTAACAGAATCTTTACTGTTATCTTTATTATATAACTTTCCGTAATAACCTAAATTATTAATACTACCAATAGAAAAACCTTCATTGTGAAAAAGATATTTTTTACCGCTAACAAGTTTAGAACCTAATATTTGGTCTTTTACTTCAGTGGACGTTGTTGCAATTTCTGAAACTTGGAAATAAATTTCAATAAAAAACAATCCCATCAGGAATGATAAAACAAAAGTGATTGAATTCTTAAAATATCTCATTTTGTCAAAATTGAAAATAAATAAATGGGTTAGGTTCATTATTGTACATGTATAAAAGCACAGATAAAAAAAGTGAAAGAAGAATACCTGTAACAAAAAATTTATTTTTAAATTCTAATAAAAATGTGTGTTTTCCGGTTACATATTCATAATAATCATTAATTAATGTGATTAAAGAAAAGAAAAATACAATCTTAAAAAATCTAAAACTTAAATCACTACTTGTCCAATTAATAATACCCGAGATTATTGATATAGATTTATCTAAGGATTCTGCTCTAAAAAATAGCCATGCAAAAAGAACAAGTGTGTAGGTAAATAAAACTTTAATAATAAACTTTAAAATTGTTGAGAAACTTTTAAAATCAAAGTTTTGGTCTTTAATTTTTCTGCCTCTTAAAAAAAACTTGTGGACAGATAAGTATAAGCCATGGAGCCCACCCCAAATTACAAAATTCCAGCTGGCACCATGCCATAATCCTCCTAGTAACATTGTAATCATCAAATTTACATATGTTAGTTTGACACCTTTTCGATTTCCACCAAGAGAGATATATAGGTAATCTTTCAACCAAGCTGATAAAGAAATATGCCACCTTCTCCAAAATTCTGTTATATTTCGTGAGAAATAAGGTTGCTCAAAATTCTTAATTAAATTAAACCCTAAAAGCTTTGCTGTACCTCTGGCTATGTTTGTATAACCAGAAAAATCTGCATAAATCTGAATTGAGAAAAGAACCAATGCAGCAATTAATTCAAAAGATTTATATATTTCAGGATTTAAAAAAACATTATCTACAATTTTTCCCGTTGGATCACCTATTAAAACTTTTTTAAATAACCCTAAAACAACAAGGGTTAAACCTTGTAATATCTGTTTTTTATCGGCTAATGGCGATGAATTAATTTGAGGTAATAAATTTTTTGCTCTCTCTATCGGACCAGCAACAAGCTGAGGAAAAAAACTTACAAAAACAGCAAAATCAAGTATATTGTTGGTAGGTTTAATCTTATCTCTGTAAACATCAATTGTGTAGGACATTGTTTGGAAAGTGTAAAATGAAATACCTACCGGTAATATGATATTTATATGTAAAAAATCTAGACTATAATTAAATGTGCTAATTAAAGTTTCAAATGAATCAACAAAAAAATTAAAATACTTAAAAAAACCGAGAATTGATAAATTAGTAATTACACTAACAAACAATAATTTTTTCCTAACTGATTTTGAAGAATAGTTGTTTATTTTATTTCCTACATAAAAATCAACTAAGGTGGAAATTATTATTAAAATTAAAAATCTATAGTCCCAATATCCATAGAAAAAATAACTTGAGATTAACAAAAGATATTTCCTGTTAATTGCATTAACATTGTAATAAATACTTAATACAATAAATAAAAAGATAAGGAAAATGAATGAGTTAAATAACATTAACCTAAATAATGAAAATTTTTAATTATACCTATTTTGAGTCTCTAAAAAAAGGATGTTTAACTAATTTGTATTTGGCATATGGATGGTAATCTCCTTTTAAACCTACAACAGGATTGTTTCTGATTTGGTGAACAATTTCTATAGCTTGTCTTGCATCTTCTAAACCAAACCCATTATTCGATAGTATTCCTTCATAAATTATTGTATGAAGATCAGTAAAACCATCACTAAATTCAAATTCTTCACCTTCAATTTTCAAAGACCTGTAAGTTCTTTTTCCAATTTTTTTTAAATCATTTGGAATCAAGTCATAATTAATTGAAAGAAACCAGCGCACTCTAGCTCTTTCAAACTCAATAAAACCTGAAGCTCTATCATGTGTGTGAATATGAACAATATTTTTTTTAACTTTTCCAAAAATATATGACAACATGTCAAAAAAATGAACACCAATATTGGTTGCTATTCCTCCTGATTTTTTAAGATCTCCTTTCCATGAAGTATAATACCAATTTCCTCTTGATGTTAAATAAGTTAAGTCAATATCAAAAATTTTATCTTTTGGGGATTGATCAATTATTTTCTTAAGTTCAATAATTCGTTTGTGTACTCTTAACTGTAATATATTCCATACTTTACTGCCGGATTCCTTTTCTATTTTTTGTAAAGCATCTAAGTTCCATGGATTTAGCACTAATGGTTTTTCACAAATTGCATCAGCTCCTCTCCTCAATGCCATTCTTATATGTGCGTCATGTAAATAATTTGGCGTACATATACTCAAAAAATCCAATTGTAAATTCTTTTCATACTTAAGTTTTTCTATATGTCTGTCCATACTTTCTGCTTCAACAAAAAAACTTGCATCAGGAAAGTAGCTGTCTATTATTCCTACGCTGTCAAACTTATCCAATGCTACCAAAAGGTTATTGTTTGTATCTTTGATAGCTTTAAGATGTCTAGGGGCAATATATCCAGATGCTCCAATTAGACCGAAATTTTTCATATAGCTTTAATTTTTTTCACAGAACCGTTTTTTAAAATATACTCTTCATTACTTTCTCCACATATTGAAAAACCATTTGAATCAAAATTTAGTCTATGCCCAAATTCACTAACCCATCCAATTTGAAGAGCAGGGTTTCCAACAACTAGTGCATATGCTTTAACATCCTTTGTTACTACTGAACCTGCACCAATTAAACTATATTGGCCTATTATGTTGCCACAAATTATTGTTGAATTTGCCCCAATTGATGACCCTTTTTTTACAATCGTTTTTTGATACAAATCTCTTCTTATTATTGCACTTCTTGGATTAATTATATTAGTAAAAACCATTGAGGGCCCTAAAAAAACATCATCTTCACATATAACTCCTGTATATATGGAAACATTATTTTGAACTTTTACATTATTGCCAAGAATAACATCAGGAGAAATAACTACATTTTGTCCAATATTACATTTATTTCCAATAACAGAGTTCGACATTATATGACTAAAGTGCCAAATCTTTGTGCCTTCTCCAATTTTACAGGGGGAGTCAACTACTGATGTCTCGTGTACAAAATATTTTTTACTCATAGATTAATTACTAAAATTACAAACAACGATCTGCTAATTTACCAAGAACTCCCTTAACGTCATAAATAACAGTATTATTCTTTTTTAAGGAATTGTAATCAATTTGCTTAAATTCATCATGGTTGACTGCTATTATAATTCCATCATAATATTTTTTTTCAATTTCTGTAATTAATTTTATGCCTAAAGTTCTCTTAACTTCATTGTAATCAGCATGATTATCGTATACACTTACATTAACTCCAAATTCCTTTAGATGATTTAAAATATCAATTACTCTGGTATTTCTAGTATCTGGACAATTTTCCTTAAACGTTAGGCCTAATATTAAAACATTTGAATTTTTAATATTTATATCCTTTTTTGACATAATTTTTAAAAATTCGTTAGCGACATAAATACCCATTGAGTCGTTTAATCGTCTACCTGATAAAATAATTTCAGGATTATATCCTAACTGAATAGATTTTTGGGCTAAATAATATGGGTCAACTCCGATGCAATGTCCACCAACAAGACCAGGCTTAAAATCCAAAAAATTCCACTTAGTGGATGCTGCTTTTAAAACTTCATTAGTATCAATATCCATTAAATTAAATATTTTAGATAATTCATTGACAAAAGCAATATTTATATCTCTTTGGGAATTTTCTATCACCTTAGCAGCTTCAGCAACTTTTATGCTTGGAGCTAGATAAGTTCCTGCTTTAATAATTTTATTGTATAGATTATCAATAGATTTTGCTGAACTCTCACATGAACCAGATGTGATTTTCATAATATTTATTAGTTTTCTTTCTTTATCTCCAGGATTTATTCTTTCTGGTGAGTAACCAACATTGAAATCCTCAATATACCTGAGTTTACTATATTTTTCCAGAATTGGAACACATTCCTCTTCAGTTGCACCAGGGTATACAGTGCTTTCATAAATTACAGTATCACCTTTTTTTAATATTTTACCGATAGATTCAGATGCAGATAATAATGGTCCTAAATTAGGTTTGTTAATTTTATCTATTGGAGTTGGCACAGTGATTATATAATAATTTGAATCTAAAATATCTTCAATTTTATTTGATATTTTTAAATAGTTTTCCTGATTTTTATTCAAAACCTTAATTAATTCTTTTGATTCAACTTCTTTCGTCGAATCAAAACCAGAATTTAATTTATTAACTCTTCTTTTGTCAATATCAAATCCTATAGTATTGAAAAATTTTGAAAACTCTACAGCTAAAGGAAGTCCAACATAACCCAAGCCAATAACAGATATTTTAATCGATTGTTTCATTTTATATTATAATAACTTAAATACCAATTAATAA
>MDSV01008777.1_pt1 | contig 10494 bp, 14 predicted proteins | sample 810851 | NCBI WGS metagenome assembly MDSV01 (sample SAMN05326640, study PRJNA326480) | marine metagenome | isolation source: seawater | place: Atlantic Ocean: North East | collected 2012
CGAAAATAAAATAAAATAAAATAAAATAAAATAAAATAAAATAAAATAAAATAAAATAAAATTAAAATGCTTCGGTGCCATTTAATTTACGCAATTTTTCATAACTAAGCCAAAATATTATTTGCCATGGGGCAAGTCGTAGCCATACTGCAGTAAATCCTTTATATAGTGCAAATGGTCCCTCATTTTTAACTGTTTTACTAAAACAATCTATTATTCCTTTATATTCACTATTTGTTTTCATTAATCGTGATTTAATAACATCTGCTGGAGTACAACAAATTGCCGCCGCAAATCCAGAACATATACTAGAAGAAAAATGAATTAATGGACCATCATGTAGTTGTGTTTTTTTTTTTATAAATTTTTTTGCATAATCATATGTTGCTAATTCACCTAAATTAACTAAAACCGCACGTGCAATATTTGGTGTAGCACCTTTCCATAGACCCTTGAAACCATTTGTTTGTATAATTGATTGAATTGTTTTATAAATAGATAATTGTATATTATTTTTAGAATTAGTAATATATCTAACTTTTAATAAATCAAATGGACTAGCAAATAATTGAGATATTCCTCCAGATATACCTCCTATAGTAAATTTATATAAAAAATTATCAGATTTAATATTTTTTTTAAGAAATTTATTTTCTCGTAAAGTTTCATATAAATTCACTCTACACGCTGTATAAATTGAATGTCTCATAAGTGCCGGTTTTAAACCAGTATAAATTTGTAATTTATTTGTTTTTATAGATTTCATAAAATATGTAGTAAATTTACCGGTTTTATTAATTTGAAGTAATGTTTTAATATAATCAATAGGATATGTACATGTTTCTGATACACAAGCTGATATCTGAATTATTCCAATATTTTTAATTTTATCAGAATTCATTACAGATAAATATAAATAAAAAAAAAATCTATAAGTTATTTATATTATATTTAACATTTTTCACATATAATATCTAAAAATTATTTTATAAAAATAAAAATCCATATTTTTATTAGCTCTTTTTAAATATATAAATAATTCATAATTTTTACCTTGAATTTTTAAAACATCAAGATTGAAAATTGGGTCATTTAATAAATAATTAAATGAAATTTTTTTTATAACATTATTATTATTTTTTATAATAAATTCTAAATATCCAGTATCAGTATCTAAATAAAACGGTTTTTCATACATTAAATAATATGATTTTGTATCTTTATTATAATAATATTCTAAATTAAGAACTGTTTTATCTTTTATTTTTTTATTTTGTATAAGATCTAATTTATATTTTTTATTTTTCAATAATGTGTATCCAATTAATTCCGTTATATATTCTCTATATTTAGTATTTTTTACTATATCAATACAACTACATATATTATTAGTTTCTTCATCTGCTACAATATTATCATAATCTTCTAATAATTTACTCATTGATAATATATTTATATATATATAATACTAATAATGTTTATATATATATATAAATTACTATAATATGTATATGTTTATATATAAATAAAATAATATAGTAAAATAGTAAAATAGTAAAAATGAATTGTAATTTAGATGAAATGAAAAAAGGAGGTAAAATACATTATGAAGTAAATAAATATATTAATAGCATTATAAAACCTAATATTAAATTATTTGACTTAGCAAATATAATAGAAAATAAGATTAATAATTTAACATATCATAATACAAAAAATCCATTAGAATGTGGCATAGCATTTCCTACTGGATTATCTATAAATAATTGTGTAGCACATTGGACACCTAAATTAGGTTGTAATAGATTATTATTAGAAGATGATGTTATAAAAATAGATTATGGTGTTCATTTTAATGGTTCTATAATAGACTCTGCATTTACTTTTTGTTTTAATCAAAAATATAAACCATTATTAGAATCATCTAAAACTTCAACAGAAATAGCAATTAAATTAGCCCGTCCAGATATGTTATTATCTGAAATAGGGCGTGAAATAGAAGAAAATATGGCTAGTTATGAAATAGAATTAAATAATAAAATATATCAAATAAAACCAGTACGATCATTATGTGGTCATGAAATTAATAAATATAAAATTCATGCTAATAAAATAATACCCAATATATATGTAAAAGATTATAATGAAAGAATTTGTGAAGATGAATTTTATGCCGTAGAAACATTTGCTACAACTGGTAGTGGATTAACATATGAAGATAATGATGATTGTAGCCATTTTATGGTAAATTACAAAAAAGATATAAAAAAAGCAGATATTCCAAATAATTCTAATCAAATGTGGAAATTTATAGCGAAATATTATAATACATTAGCATTTTGCGATAGATGGATAATTGGTAAACATTTAATGAAAAACAATAAAAAAGAAACATTAGACAATAAGAACTTTAATAAATATTTAAATAATATGTATAAAACAAATATAATAAATAAATATCCACCTATTTATGATACAGAAAAAAAAAGCTATAGTGCTCAATTTGAAGAAACTATTTATGTAGGAGACACTAAAACTATTATTTTATCAAAATAATTAAATTAATTAAATTAATTAATTCGGTTATTTTTAAATTTTTTTTTCTTTATAAAAATTAAAAATGAATGATTTAATAAAAACTCAATTTTACGAATATTTACAAAAATTTTTATTAGAATTAGGAAAAAGTTCTAAGAAAATTAAAAAAGTAATTGATTCTGATTATGCTGATATTAAAAATGATGAATATATTGAATGTATAAAAAATAATATTTATGTACATAAGACACAATTTTTAGGTAAGGAAGAAGAATTAGATGATTTTTTTGAAAAAACCCAAGTTGAATTATTAGATAAAATAAATATATCTGAAATTTGGACTAAAAGCAAAAGTGATAATAAAAATGCAATAATTCAATACATTAAAGTATTTGTATTTATGTTTGAAACAGCATCTAAATCCGAAGATGAAGATAAATCTCAAGAAAATAGTGAAGAAGAATCTGATGAAGAAATAAAAACAGAAAATGATGAAGAACAGAAAAAATTTGAAGATGCTTTAAAAGATTCATTATTAAATAATGATGAAAATTTAAAGTCATTTTGCGAAACATTAAAAGAAGAAGATAATAGTATTGTAAATCTAGCAAAAAGTATAGCAGAAGATTTAAAAAAAGATAATAGTAGTAATAGTGAGGATGGAACAGATAATTTAATGAATATGTTAGGTGGAGGTGGTGGTGGAATAGGTGGTTTAATAAATACAATTACTAGTAAATTAGATAATGATATTAAATCTGGTAAGATAGATCAAAATAAATTATTAGGAGATGCTCAAAAAATGATGGGTCAAAATAATTCATTATTTGGAGATTTATTAAAAAATATGAATCCAAATAATATGAATTTTGGAGCTAATATGCCATCACAAAATTCTAATGAAGTTAAAGAAGAGAAAAAAAAAGGACCTAAAAAAAAGAAAACTACTAATAAAAATAAATAATCAATGAATAAATAAAAATTAATAATAAGTAAAAATGAATAAGTAAAAATGAATAAATAAAGATTAATAATAAGTAAAAATAAATAAATAAAGATTAATAATAAAATTAAAAAAAAAATGTATTATAAAAAATAAATGGAAGAAGTTTTTTGGTTTAATGATATAAGTATATTATATAAAAATTGTTATATATTTTTACCTAGTACAAATTTTTCATTAATTAAGAATTTAAATGCTATAGTTCGTTTTTTTATTCTATATTCTGTATTATGTTTTGTAGTATATCAAGATACTGATGTATTTTTACCACTATTATTAGTAATGGTAATATCAATTATATTATATTATATTCGCGAATATATAAAAGAGCCATATGAAAACTTAGTTGGTAATCACGATAGTTCAAAATTTCAATCTATTGTAAAAAATAGTAAAGTAGAAGATGTTATTAAAACTAGTACTCCAAATAATCCTATGATGAATATAAATGTAATGGATTATAATAATAATAAAAATATTAAAATAGATGAGACTATCACAGATGAAATTAAGAATAAAAATTTAAATAATAATTTATTTAATGATATTGGAGATATGTCAAATAAAAATATGTTAGAAAGAAATTTTTACACTAACCCTATTAATACTGTTCCTAATGATCAAGGTGCTTTTGCTAAGTGGTTATATGATTCTGGTCCTACTTGTAAAGAAAATACTAGTGTATGTGTTAATACTATTCCAGAACGCTTATCAATGGGTATGGGTACAAATCAATAAAAATATATTATTAGATTATTAATTTAATATAACAAGTAATAATATATTTTTTTTTGAATTTTGTAGCAAATAATTTAATGAAAAACAAATATGTAATGTATATATATATATATCATAATGAAATATGCCGCATATGAAAAATTAGATGTAGAATTAGAAAAAACTTTAGAAGAAAATAAGTGTATGTATAGAAAAATAGAAAATAATTTACATAGTAATAAATGTTCTCAATCTTCATCTACTAAAAATTTAGAATATATAATAGATGAAGAAAGTACTGATAAATGTAAATTATCGGTTATGACTCAATCTAATAGAATTGAACCTATAGTAATGTCAAATAAAAATAATAAACAATTAAATTCTAGAATTATTAATACAATTCCATATAGAAATTATACAGAATTTGAATATAATCCAGAATTAGAAATAGTAATAAATTCGGGTCTTCAAACAAATAATAGAAAATCAGTAAGTAATACAAGTGAAATTCAAACCGAAGAAAAACCTATGACTAAATTTGTTAAAAATAGACTAGATGATAAAAATAGTAAATTTGATATATCTCGTTTTCAATTATCTAGTAGACAAATTAAAGGAAATAAAACATATATTAAAAATTATAAAAAAGGTTTAAAAAAAATTAAATCATCTTTAAATAATAATTAATAATAATTAATAAATTTTTTCTAATTAATATATATACAAATGAGTTCAAATAGACTAATTTATGACGAATGTGCTTCTGTCAATCAAAATAATGCTAATAAAAATCAATTATCTTGGGTTGTAGATAATAACAGATTCCAAAATACCAATAACTGTATGATTGATTTAGGTGTTAATGGTGGTAATACAACTATAAATAATCATATTAGTGACAGAATTGATGTTGAAACTAAATTATTTGGAATTGGTAATCATGATTCTAAATGCAAGGGTATGTCTGCTATTGAAGAAAAAGATACTGGTTTACCTACTTGCAATTTTTACAATGGTTCATTAAAACCAGCAAGTGTTGCCCAAAATGAAGTTACAAATAACAGATGTAATAATAAAGTTGAATAAGTAATCTAATATAAATTAAAATAAATATTAATCACAATAAAATAAATATTAATCACAATAAAATAAATATTAATCACAATAAAATAAATATAATTATTTTTTTATTTATATATTTGAAATAAAAATATAATATAATATATTATAAGAATGAGTTTTAGTAGAAAAAAATATGATGAACAATGTTATATTAATCAAAATAAAAATGATGACTCTATTAATAATTATTTATTAAATGCTCCAGAAAATGATTGTGATAACTGTTATCAATCTAATCCAGAAATTAGATTCCAAAAAAAAGCAGTTAGAGAAGATGTATCAGTAGAAAATGAATTATTTGGAATTGACCGAAAAGATACTTGTAATAATGAACATAATGGTTGTAATGATAGTGTATGTAAAACCCAAACTTTTGATTCAGTCAAAGAACCAGAAAATCAAAATGAGTGCACATTCAATACTGTTAATAGCAGATTTAATTCTGTTAAAAATTTAAAAGAATTATCCGCTAATAGATGGCAATGGTTACCAATTGATCCTCAAAAACACGCTATTTCTGATATGTCTGCATTATCTTCTAGAAATCATGTTAAAGATAACTATGAAGCTGATTACGATACTCCAACAGATTCTACAGATGATGTTAATTTTCCAAGTAATGTTCAAGAAAAATTTACAGTTCCAGTAAAAGTTACACCATATTAATAAGTTATTTTATATATTTAACATGAATTGTTGTCTTATATAAATATAATACTATATCTTCATACAATTTTTTTTTGTCATCTATAATTAACTCATATTTATTCAAATCAGATACTATTAAATTATAAATATGGGTTATTTCTGTTTTATTATCTAATTGCCAATTCTTAAATTTATTATCCATAATATAGTTATAGTATTAGATTATATATATTTATTATTATATATTTAAGTCTATTATTTATATAATATTTAGTTTAAAACAAAAATAAAATAAAAAAAATAATAGAGTATTAACTAAAAAATAATAAATTGAAAAAAAAATAATATTATTAATAAAATTATTAATAATATTATTTATTATTATTACATTTAAATTTTAATTCTGTTTTTTCAGTTAATACTCTATTATTTAGTATATGTTTTAATATTTTTTCGGCTTCTTTTGCATCATTACAGTATGATTGTAGAGATTCTTTTAATAATTTTTGTGAAATTACAGATTGACTTTTATTATTTTTAATTTCAAAATGTGAATTATTATAAGATAAATCAGATTTTTGATTTTTTTTCATAAAATGAATAATCCCATCTGATAATTTTTTATTATATTCTCTTAAATCTTTCATTTTATTATTAAGTGATGCCATTTTTTCATTAGTATTAACATATTCATTAATAATTTCACTTATTTTCATTTTATATATTATACATATTTTTTTTTTAAATAATTTATTCGCATGGAGGACAATGAGTTGTTCCAATTTCGAATGTAAGTCTACCAGTATCTGGTTCCATTGTGCTCATATTCCAAGGACTAACTTCAACTTGTGGATTAGCTGGAGCAGAACGGAGATCGTAGTTTTTACGAGAACGTTGAGTTTGTGTAGGAACACCAATTATTTGTTCACTTTTTGATAATGAAGCAGTAAGGAAGTTATTACCTTGCATATCCTTAGAATCAGCTGGTAATAATTCACTTGGATTTAATTTAGTTTTTTTAGAATCAGCGGGTTTTTCAGTTGAAGCTAACATATGATATTTATCACTGTCTTCTAAACCAGTTATATTAAATTCAGCAGCTGGTGTAGCTTTTTCTTCGGCAACTTCGGCAACTTCGGCAACTTCGGCAACTTCGGCAACTTCATTTGAAGCTGGGGCTACATTTTCACTTGATTCTTCATCAGCATTATCATTAGCAACTTTTTCATAATTATAATAATCAGGATCATTAAAATCTAATTCGGAGTCTGATTCAACTTCGGTATCAGATTCTACAACTGGTTCTTCTTTTGGTTGTTCTTGTTCAACTGGAGCATTTTCAGCACCACCCTTTTGAGCGTTCTTATTACAACTGCAAACAATTTGATAAACAAGGAAAATTGCTAAAAGTATTAAAATACATTGACACATTTGGTTTCCACGGAGTCTCATAATATATATATATTGTAAATATTTTTTTTTTGTTTTAAATAAATTTCCCATTAAATGAAACAAGGTGAAAATAATTGATTGATAATTTTTAATTTTGAAATATTAAATTTAAAATAAATTTAAAATAAAATACAAATTATGGATATATTATTTATTAACAATATACGAGGTATAGCATTTATTATGATGTTTATATATCATATATTCGTATTTTTATACGCATTAACTAATTATAATTATTTGAATAATACATTTTTAGATTTTATTGGATCAATCTCTAGAAATATATTTATATTATTAGTAGGTGTATCGCTATATTTATCATATAAAAATTCAGATAATATGACAGAATATAGAAAAAAACAATTACTGCGTTCTATTAAAATATATTGTATTGCAATTTATGTTACTATTATAACATATTTCACAATTAGAGAAAAATATGTTGTATTTGGTGTATTACATTTTATTGCTGTTAGTATATTATTATTACATAATTTTGTAAATAATAGTTTTATTTTAATTATAATTTTATTAATATGTTTATTATTATCTAATTATAAATATATATTTAAAATATCTGGTTATAGTAATTTTACTAATTATTTAAATAATATAATTGGTTTTAGTATATATAAAAATACAATTGATAGTTTTCCATTAATAAAATGGATTCCAGTTGTAATTATTGGTATTTTTATTGGGCGTTTTATTTATTATTATCATAAAAAAATTTATAATATTAATAAGAAAAATAAAACTACTAAAAAAAATAGTTCAAATAGAAATACTAGTCAAAAAAAACAAAATATATTATCATTCATTGGTAAAAATACACTGCTTTTATATGTTATTCATATACCAATTATTATAATTGCTATTAAAATATATATGAATTATATTAAATAATTATGCTATTTTTGATTTTTTAGAGGTAAGTAATGATTTTCGTAACTTATTTATATTTGAACTATTTGTTTTAGTCATTTTTTGTTTTATTTTTAATACTTTTGTATTATTTTCTATACAAGTAGTCATTCCTAATATATCTATTATTTTTTCACTTTGTTTATCATATTTTATTTTACCTATATTTAAATTTACAAAATCCATAGTTTCTTTTATTTCTAAATTATGTTTATAAGTCAGTTCTACTATAAAATCTTCAATTAATTTTTCTTTTTTTATATCTGATAAATCTTTCCATCCTAAAACAATGTTTGGTTTATCAATATCTTCATCTTCAATACTATATTTTTGAGAACTATGAATATCAAAATCTGCTTTCTTATTTTTTCTAACCTTGTGCATTTCTAAACAATAATTTAAACTATCTAATTGTTTACAATAATAATCCTTTTCTACTGGTTTATCTATATTTTTTTTAGTTGTATTTGTTTCATTTTTTTCATTTTTTTCATTTTTTTCATTTTTTTCAGTTGTATTATTTTCAATATCAGATATTGTTTCATTTTTAATATTATCAATCATTTCAAAATTATCAGTTATTTCATTTTTAATTTCCTTATTTTTATTTTTTATATTTAATAATATTGAATCTAGTTTGTCTTCATAATTGTCAAATGAATTATTCATTATAAATTATATATATATATATATAGAGTATAAATTCTAAATCAATTTAAGATTTTGTATCAAATATATAGTTTTTAGATAAATATTTTAAATGTATTCTTGAAAAAATTATATCTATATAATAAAAGGTATCATATATATTTAATTTTAAATATTTATATAACTGTCTACGGTTTTTTATATTTATTCCTAATATAGATTTTGCTTGAATAATATAAAATTTTTTATTTTCATTACAATTTTCTTCACTTAAATATAAATCATACAACTGAAGAAAGTATTTTAAAATTTCCTCTGTTTTGTCTTGTGATACACATATATTAAGTATTTTTAACCATCTAATTTGTATAGTATTATATATAAATACTGATATATTATGCTTTAATTTTGAAATAATTTTATTAATGCATTTTTTTATTACACAGAATTTTGCATTATGTTTTATTAAATATATAATATAATAAATTAATTTATCAGATTGATAAAATATTTCATTATTTTTTTTTAAATAAAAAATACATTTTTTTACAAGATTTATATCTATTTTTCTCTTATTAGTCTTAACATTATTATAAAATTCATCTAAATAAATAAACATAAATAATAGGATATAATAATTTATATTTAAATTATATATTTAAATTATATATAAAATTGCGTATATTTATAGTTATAATATTATTATAAATAATAATGGGTGATTTTACAGAAAAAAATCTGAATTTAGATAATAATAGTATTGATATTCAAGTAATTAAAGAATCTGATGTATCTAGTAATGATTCCGAAAATGATTCATCAAATATTCCAGTAGATAATGGTGTTGCAAATATTGGATTAGATTTATTAGCAAATGTTAATAAAATGCATAAATCTGATTTAGAAGAAGAAGATGATAAAAATCATGAAGAAATAGATTTAATGAAAAAAACTAATGATTCTGATTCAGATAATGAAGAAGAAGAAAAAAAACATAAAAATGATGATGATGATGATTCGGATGATGAAGATGATTCAGATGATTCTGATTCAAATAGTAAAGATAATACTAATTATAACTATAATCGTAGTGAACCAGTACAACCTTCTTTAGAAGATATAATAGAAGAAAAAAAGAAATTATTATATGAATTTGAAAGAATGAAAAAAAGAGGTATTCCAATGTCTAAACAATTTTCATTAGCTTCAAATATTGAAGAAATGAGATATGAATTTGATAAAATTAAGAAACAAAGAGAAGTTGAAAATAGTGTAATGTTTTCAAGAAAAATGTTAATGGCAGTTGTAACAGCTATTGAATTTTTAAATAATAGATTTGATCCTTTTGATTTAAAATTAGATGGATGGTCTGAGAATGTACATGAAAATGTTAATGAATATGATGATATATTTGAAGAATTACATGAAAAATATAA
>MDSV01037338.1_pt1 | contig 10494 bp, 9 predicted proteins | sample 810851 | NCBI WGS metagenome assembly MDSV01 (sample SAMN05326640, study PRJNA326480) | marine metagenome | isolation source: seawater | place: Atlantic Ocean: North East | collected 2012
ACGATCCATCTTGACCAGTTATACCTGTTATTAAGGCTTTTTTACTCATTTTTTTTTTGCAATTAAATGTTATTAATTAAAACTAACTTATTATTAAATTGCTTTATACTACAAAAAAAAAAATACAATTGCTATTTAAAAAGTTCGGTTATGGACTGTTTAAATTAATTTATGGTCAAATAAAGGAATTTCAAGCTGTAAAAGATAATTCTAATAGCAAGGTCAAAATATCGAAAATTAATGATAGCTGCAATTATCAAGTTTATTTTGTAAACAATTCAAGGCTATATACTGACACAATAAATGATACTGCTGTAATTCAAAATAATAAAATTATTGATGGTCCATCTTTTCAAATTCGAAATACTAAATTTGAAGATATTAGAGAAAATATTGTTTTTGAGAAAGGCACCCCCAGATTTAAAAAAAAAATTAATGGTAAAGTTTTTTCTTTACTAACAGGCGGGGCAGGTATCAGAAATTATTTTCACTGGTTGTTTGATGTATTACCCAGAATTGAGATAGCAAAAAATACTTTCAATTTAGATGAAATCGATTTTTTCTTATTTCCAAATGTGAAATATAGTTTTCAGAAACAAACATTAGATTTATTAAATATTCCAGATCATAAGAGATTATCAGGTGTTGATTATCGCCATATAGAATGCAGTCAAATAATTGCAACTGATCATCCATACGTAATTAAAGACAACGCATCTGCTGCAATTCAAGATCTTCCCAAATGGATTATTTTGTGGCTTAGAAAAAATTTGACTAAAGATGTCACTCTTAAAGATAGCAATAGCCCAGAGAAAGTTTATCTTGATAGATCTGATGCCTCTCCTAATATAAAAAAACTTAGAAAAATTATTAATGAAGATGAAGTTATTACCACACTTAAAGAGAAAGACTTTAAAGTAATCAAGTTAAGTGATTTCTCTTTTATAGATCAAATGAAAATTTTTTATAATGCAAAAAAAATAATTGGACTTCACGGAGCTGGTTTTGCAAACGTTTTATTTAGTCAAAGCGATTTAAAGGTGCTAGAAATTAAACCTATAAGCGCTGGAAAGCTTTATGAAAATTTAGCTATTAAATGCAATGTAAACTATGACTGTTTGCCCATAACCCCTGAAAAATTTCACAACGACAATCAAATGGGACATGTTAGAGTAAATATAAAAAAATTAATTGAAAAGTTATAAAATGAGAAAATATTCGTCAATTGAATTACTTAGATTTCTAACTTCTTTAAGTGTACTGTTATATCACTACAGACATTTTTTCTCTCCTTATAATATATTGTCTGAAAAGAGTTATGACAGTTTTTCATCTAATTTACCTTTTTATAATTATATAGAATCTTTTTACACTTATGGATTTTATGGAGTGCACGTCTTTTATACTATTTCAGGATTTGTATTTGCGTATGTCTATTTATCTTTAAATAAAGAAACAACATTTAAAGAGTTTGGTGTTAACAGAATTGCAAGATTATATCCTTTACATTTTTTGACTTTAATTTTAGTAACCTTGTTACAATTTGCTTTCTTAAATAGTCATGGAGGTTTTCAATTCAATTTAATTAATGATCTTTATCATTTTATTTTACAAATATTTTTTATTTCATCATGGGGATTTGAAAATGGAAACTCTTTCAATGGTCCGATTTGGAGTGTTTCTGTGGAAATCGGTATTTACATATTGTTCTTTTTTTTACTTAAATTAATTCAAAAATATAAAATATTTCTATTATTATTTTTGTCGGCGCTTTTGGTAATTGTCGATAAGCTTAACATAATTGAAACCTTATTTTTAGAATGTGCAAGATTATTTTTTTCAGGTGTTCTAATATTTTATTTATTTGAAAAATATATTAAGAGTAATGCTATTTTCTTTGTTATATCTTTATTAATGCTTGCAATATCATTTGTTGGAAATTTTAAGACTTTTGTTTTTTGTCCAGCGATTTTAATGATTTTTTTAAGTTTTGAAAATTTAATAACTAAAGAAAAAATGAAATCAATTTTTAATTCTTTAGGTAATCTTACTTATAGTTTATATTTACTTCATATTCCATTTCAATTATTAATAATCTACTCGTCCTATAGTTTCTTCGGCAACTTAGATTTTACTTATAACAACTATTTTTTCACTGTATATTTCCTATTACTATTTTTAATAGCTCATTTCACATTTAATTTTTACGAAAAGCCAACTAATAGATTAATAAGAAATAAATTTACACCTGTAAAAATTTAACTTCCATACAGTTGTTCGACAAGGCTTTCAAATTGATTTTGAAAATAAAAGTCATAACCCTTTTTGCCATGAGGTTGGGCAGCTGGAAAATACGGACAGGCCTCTAATAGTCTTGGAACCTTTAATCCTTCGGCTATTGGAAAAGCTAAGGAGGAATTTCCAATGGTTACTTTACTAGATTTAATAACTTTAGCCATATCATAAAAATCTTTACATTCATAAAATTCAAGATTTTTAATTATTTTTTTTAAATCGTCGTATTCATTTTTAACTCCAATAAAAATGAGTTTTTCATAATTATTTAAAAAGCCATAATTTATAAATTGATTTCGGTATCTAAAAGTTCTTTGAATTGCTATATAACCTTTATACTCTTCATGATGTTCAGCGTTTAAAAATTCTTGGTTTAAATCAGGTTGAACACCAGTTATTATAGATGCGTACCTTGTATTATCAAATAAAATATTTATTGGTAGCTCTCTAATTAAATCAAAATTAATATCTATTTTTTCATTATTGAAAATTTTAAATTCATTAACATAATTTTGTTTTTTGATTAAAGCTTGTAACATATTGAAAATTTTATTATTCAAAAAGAATTCACCAGCTGGATGTTTGTAATAAAATTTTATAGGTTTATTTACTTTAATATATAAATTGCAGACATGATTTTTTGATAGTTCTTTTATAACAGGTAAGACATTAACAATATCTGCTGCGTGACCTGAATGTAAAAAATTTAAGTTTTTTTGGCCAATAATTTTTTTTTGAATTTCTTCAATGACTGACTTATATTTTTTGTTAAATACTAAAGCAGAGTTTTCAATTTTCTCTTTATTTTTGAGATCTTGATATTTATCTTTATTAGTAAATTTGGTCCAAAAATTTTTTGGAAACATAATCTTATTTATAACTTTTTTTCACCTTTTGCAGAAATATAATGTGGGTAGGGCATTGGAAACATTAATATCCCGCCATTATTTATATATTGTTTTTCTCTTTTCACTATTTCATCTTTAAAATTCCAAGGCAATACAACAAAAGCTTTTGGTTTTTTCGCTCTAGCCTCAGACTCAGAAATTAATTCTATGTCTGAACCCAAACATCTTAAACCAACCTTTTCAGGATTTCTCTCGCTTATGTAAGGTATCTTATTTTTTGTTAATCCAAAGTGTTGTAAAAGTATATTTCCTTTTGTACTAGCTCCTAATGCAAAAACTTTTCCTTTTGATTGTTTTATTTTTTTTACAAACAAATTAGTTTTATTTTTGAGATTATCTATTTTTTTTTGAAATTTTTTGTATGTCATTGCTTTACTTAAATTTAATCTTTTTTCGGAATTTTTAATTTTATTGATTTTCTTTATAAAAGTTCTTTTTTGATAAATTTTCGCATTTTTCCTACAAACATAAATTCTCACACTTCCACCATTTACACTATTAGTTTCAGCATAAAAAACCTTTAAATTATAATCTTTTATAAGATATTCAAACGTCTCGATCGAATAATATGATAAATGTTCATGGCATATATCGTAAAAGTTATTAAATTTAATCATAGAAGCCAGATAACTAATCTGCACACACCAGACACCATTAGCGTCGAGCATACTATCTACATCATCTATAAATTTCTTTGGCTCCGCAATATCATAAAACATTGCACACGAAGTAATAATCTTAGCTTTTTTGCTTTTATATTTTTTCTTAAAATCTTTAAAATTAAAATAAGTATTAAAGACTTTGATTTTTTTACCTTTGTTAATATATTTTATATTTTGTGCTGGTTCAAAACCGATTAATTCAAATTTTTTCTCATAGAAGTTAAGCAATGTGCAATCATTAGAACCCACATCTACTATAATGTCCTTTTTTTTTGGCTTAACGATTTTTAATACACTTTGTACAACGTCTTTGAGATCTTTTCTCATAGTATCATTTGTTGCTGAACGGTAGAAATACTTTTTATAAAGCAAGTCTGGTCGAGTAATTTCATAAAGCTGTAGAAGGCCGCAACTGTTTTTATTTTTTGATTTATCACAAAGGACCAAAGTTAGAGGAGTACGAATTTTAGTTAATTTATTATTTTTATTTGTTTTAACAAAGGTTGCTGAAATGTATTGTTTATTTATAAAAAGAACTTTTTTTAAGCTTTTATTTCCGCAAATTTTGCATTTCTTAAGATAAGTAATATCTTTATTTGTTTTCATATTATTGTTTTGTATAATGTAAATAGTTTCTATACATAATGATTTAAGATGTCAAAAATTGCTCTAATAACTGGAATTACAGGTCAGGATGGCTCGTATTTATCTGAGCTACTGTTAAGTAAAAGTTATAAAGTTCACGGTATTGTGAGATCTAATTTTAACAAGAACAAATTAAAACATAGTTGGAGAATACAAAAAATTCAAAAATATTTAAATTTGCATAAAATTGACTTTGAAAATTTTAAAAAATTGGAGCAATTAATAAAAAAGATCAAACCAACTGAAGTTTATCATTTAGCTGCGCAATCTTACGATGGTCATTCATTCAAAAATGAATTTTATACTTTCAATTTGAACTTAAGTTATACTCATAAAATTTTGTCTATCGTCAACAAAACAAATAAAAAAACCAAATTTTTTTTTGCAGGTTCTTCTGAAATTTACGATAAAAATCCAAGTAAAAAAATTAATGAAAAAACAAGATTTGATCCAAGTTCGGCTTATGGAATATCAAAACTTGCAAGTTATTATCTAGTAAAAAATTACCGTAACAATTACAATATGCACGCATCAACAGGAATTCTATTTAATCACGAGTCACCAAAAAAAGATAAGAGATTTGTTTTAAGAAAAATATCTAACTCCGTAGCAAAAATTAAATTGGGTCTTCAAAATAAAATAAAATTGGGAAATATTAAATCACAAAGAGATTGGGGGCACGCAAAAGATTTTGCTCAAGCAATGTGGCTTATATGTCAACAAAAAAAGGGGGACGATTATATTATTGGTACCGGTAAACTTCATAGTGTAAAGCAATTCTTGAAGTATGCATTTAAACATGTCGGTTTAAATTATAAAAAATATATTGAAATTGATAAAAAATTAATTAGAAGTAAAGATAGCAAAGCTAGATTAGCAAATATTTCAAAAATTAAAAAAAAAACAAAATGGAAACCAAAGGTAAGTTTTCAAAATTTAGCAAAAGAGATGGTAGAAAAAGATTTAGAGAACCTAAAAAATAATGAACTTTAATGAAAAAAAGTTTTTAAAAAAACTTATTAATAAAAATCAAAAAAAAATATACAGCGATTATCAATATCCTTTAATCGACGATGCTTTTGAAATCAGCGACCTAATGGCTGGAATAAATGTTTTGCTCAAAGGTAAAATAACAATGTCAGAGATTACCAAAAAATTTGAAAAAGAGTTTGCCAAATTTGTTGGCTCTAAATATGCTTTGATGGTAAATTCTGGATCGTCTGCAAATTTGTTATCTTTCTTTTGTTTAATAAATCCAAAAAATAAATTAAGACTTAAGCAAAATGACGAATGTTTAATACCGGCTTTATGTTGGTCTACTTCACTGTGGCCTATAGTGCAAAGTGGACTAAAGCCAAAATTTGTTGACGTGGATTTAGATACACTAAATATAAATATTAAAGATTTAAAAAAGAAAATTACAAAAAAAACTAAAGCTATTTTGGCAGTTCATATACTCGGTAATTCTGCAAATATGACAGAACTTTTAAAAGTTTCAAAAAAATACAATTTGACACTTATTGAGGACACGTGTGAGTCATTAGGCTCAAAATATAAAAATAAATCTCTAGGAACATTTGGAAGATTTGGAACTTATTCTTTTTATCCTTCTCACCAAATTACATCTGGTGAAGGAGGTATGATAGTATGTAATGATAAAAAAGATTTTGAAATTCTTCATTCTTTAAGAGCTCACGGATGGGACAGGGGTTTAAATAACAAAAATAATAAAAGTTTTAACTTTATTAATTCTGGTTTTAATCTGAGACCTATGGATCTGACGGCTTCTATTGGCTTAAGTCAGTTGAGAAAGCTAAATCGTTTTAAAAAGCAACGTTCAATTAATAGAGAAAAAATTATAAAGATGTTGTTGAAATCAAATAAATGGAACGAACAATTTACTTTTATAAAACCTATTAAAAATTTAAAACCAAGTTGGTTTGGTCTACCAATACTATTAAATAAAAAATACGTTTCTAGAAAAAAAAGATTTTTAAATTATCTTAATAAAAAAAATGTTGAAACAAGGCCAATTATAAGCGGAAATTTTTTAAATCAACCTTGTGTCAAATTATACGGTCTTAAAAAAAATAATGAAAAATTTTTGGGATCTCAGGAAATTGAGGATAGAGGCTTCTTTGTAGGCTTGCCTACTAAAAAATTGACCGATAAAAAGCTTAATTATTTAATTAAAAATTTATTAAAAGTAGATGATATTAATTGAGATCATTGATTGTATTTAACAAAAGTAATATAAATTTTTCAATGGCGAGGTAGCTCAGTTGGTTAGAGCACAGGACTCATAAGCCTGGGGTCGGCGGTTCGAATCCGCCCCTCGCTACCAAAAAACTGTTATGAAATTATCTGTTATTATCGTATCTTATAAAAGCGATCATTTACTTGAAAATTTAATTAAAAAATTTCCAAAAAAGTATGAAATTTTGATAATAGAAAATTCTTTGCAAAGAGAAACAAAAACAAAGCTTGAAAAGAAATTTAAAAACACAAAAGTTATTATTCCATCAATTAATTTAGGATATGCTTCGGCTTTTAATTTAGGGTTTAGAAATAGTAGAAATAATTACGTGCTTACCGTTACGCCCGATGTTATTATAACTAAAAAATTGATATCTAATATAGAAAAGTTTTTAAAAACTTTTAAAAATTTTTACTTACTTGCACCTGAGTACAAAAATAAAAAAATTTATCAAAATTATAAACCAGTTTCGAATAGTAAAAATATACTTAAGCATAAAGCTTTCCAGCTTGAGAAAGCAAAAGATATTGATTGGTGTTTTTGTATAATTAATAAAAAAAAATTTAAAAACAAAAATATACTTGATCAAAATTTTTTCCTATACTTTGAAACTATGGATTTATGCAAAAATCTTTTTGAAAATAAAAAAAAGATGTTTGTAATTAAAAATTTTAAATTTGATCATTTGGGAACTAGCAGCACTAACAAAAAATATAAAGTTAATATTTCACTTAATAGGAACTGGCATTTTAGTTGGTCAAAATTTTACTTTTTCAAAAAACATAATAATTATTTTTTTGCTTTAAAAAAAGTACTTCCTAACATTTATCAAGGGATTTTAGGTATTCTTATATCAATTATTTTTCTAAACTATACTCATATAAAACAGCATTTTTTTAGTTTAATGGGGATTCTAAATGGCTTATTATTAAGAAGGTCGCATCGCAGACCTAACATAGATTAATTAAATATGAACAATTTAAAAATGTTTTGTATTACAATGGAGCCCTCTCACATAAATTTCATCAAAAATTTAGATTATGTTCCCGTCGGTCTTGGTGAAAAAAAATTTTCAAAAGAGTGCCTACAAGATAAGACAGGTGAAAATATAGCATTAAAAAATAAAAATTATGGTGAGTATACTTTTCACTATTGGATTTGGAAAAATTATTTGGATAAATTAAATGAAAATCAATGGATAGGCTTTTGCCAATATAGAAAATTTTGGTCATTAGAAAATCAGGACGAAAGTAAGATTAATTTAAATAATCTAAACGATATTATATTAAAAAAAATACCATCCGATTTTGAAAATTACGATGTTATTTTAGGCAATCCTTTTTTTATTAATGAGAGAAAAACAATGAAATTTATTAAAAAAGGTCTGCCGTTAATACTTTCAAACCCAAAATTTTTGTTTAATAAGAAAGAGAGAAATATTAAATTCCACTTTGATTTAATGCATGGTCGTAATAACTTATCAAAAGCAATTGAGCTATTAGACGATAATCATAGAGCAGATTTTAGAAAATTTGTTGAAAATGAAGTTTCATTCAATCCTCATAATATGTTTATTTGTAAGTCAAAAAAAATTTTAATTGATTATTATAAAGTAATATTTAAATGGTTATCTTCTTGCGAACATCTTTTTGGGTTTGAAAATTTGAGTGGATATGGAATGACAAGAATTTATGGATTTTTAGCTGAGAGATTTATGTCTTATTGGTTTAAAAAAAACTTGAGATGTAAAGAATTACCTATATTTTTCTATGATTTGAATAATCATTTAAGACAATAAATTTTTAAGATATTTTGAGTATTCGTTGTTACCGTAAAATTTAATTTTTTCAATAATTTCCTTTTTGGTGATCCATTTTTTTTTGAAAGCTATTTCTTCCAAACAGGCAATTTTAAAACCTTGTCTTTTTTCAATAGTAGAGACAAAAGATGTGGCATCGTAATAATCATCAATAGAGCCTGCGTCAAGCCAAGCTCCACCTCTACCAAGAAATTCAGCTTTTAATTTATTTTGCTTTTTATACTTGTTAAGCAAATCTACAATTTCTAACTCTTTTCTTTTTGACGGCTTTAACTGCTTACTGTAGTTTACTACTTTTTTGTCAAAAAAATAAAGACCTGTTACTGCAAGGTTAGATTTTGTTTTTGTGGGTTTTTCAATTAATCTTTTAATTTTATTTTTACTGTCGATTGTAGCGATACCGTATAATTTTGGATTTTTTACAGGATGTAAAAAAACTTTTGCTCCCTGGGTAAGTTTAATAGAATTTTGTAATGTTTTTGTTAAACTTTGAGCATAAAAAAAATTATCTCCAAGAATTAAAGCAATATTTTCATTGTTTATAAATTTTTCTCCAATTATGAAAGCCTCGGGTAAACCATTTGGTTTTGCCTGCTCTTTATAATAAATTTTAATACCAAGATCTTTTCCATCCTTAAAAATCTTTTTAAAAGAATTTGTTTGCCCTCTATTAACTATTATTAAAACTTCTTTTATTCCAGCTAACATCAATATTGATAGAGGATAAAAAATCATTGGTTTATCGTAAATTGGTAAAAGTTGTTTATTTACAGATTTTGTAATTGGACTCATTCGAGTACCTAAACCACCAGCTAAGATTATTCCTTTTTTAATCATATTTTTAAACCTAATCTTTTATTGTACAATTTCTTTGAAGTAGACGTTATAAACTTTCTATTTTGTAAATACCAATTAATAGTTAGACTTAATCCGTTTGATAAGCTTGTTTTTGGTCTCCAATTAATCTTCTTTCTTATTTTTTTACTATCAAGTGCATATCTAAAGTCATGCCCAGGACGATCTTTTACAAAATTAATTTTTACTTTTTTTCCAATTTTGTATTTTTCTTTCTTAAATATTTTTAAAATTTTTTTTACTATATCTATATTTTTAAGATTTACATTTGAACCAACATTATAGCTTTCTCCAATTTTTCCTTTCTTAAAAATTTTATACAAAGCCTCACAATGATCATCAACAAATATCCATTCTCGTAAATTTTGACCTTTAGCGTAAACTGGTAATGGTTTGTTATAGAGAATATTTGAAATTATTTTTGGTATAAGTTTCTCAGGAAACTGGTAAGGGCCGTAATTGTTGCAACAATTAGAAATAATAGCTGGTAGCTTATATGTTCTTACATAAGATTTAATCAAATGATCTGCACTTGCTTTTGAAGCTGAGTAAGGCGAGCTTGGATTGAAAGGAAAGTTCTCATTAGATCTTTTGGTTTTTAAATCACCATAAACTTCATCCGTTGAAATATGCACTAATTTTATTTTTTTATTTTTTTTGTTGTTCTCCCTAATAGCTTCTAAGATGTTAAAAACACCTAATATATTTGAATTTATAAATTGTTTAGGAGAGTCAATTGACCTATCGACATGAGTTTCAGCAGCTAAATTAAAAATACACTCAGGTCTATATTTTTTTATAATTGATTTAATTTTTCCTTTATTATTAATATCGAATTTAAAAAATTTGTATTTTTTTTTTTGAAACGTATCTCTTTTGTATGTATTGGATGAATACGTCAATTTATCAATATTAATTACAAAATAGTTTTTTTTAAGTAAATAGTTAACTAAATTACTGCCAATAAACCCAGAACCACCTGTCACTATTATTTTTTTCATATTTGAATAAAGAATATTTAGTGTAATTGTGTTAAAATAAAGAATTATTATA
>MDSV01170206.1_pt1 | contig 10494 bp, 7 predicted proteins | sample 810851 | NCBI WGS metagenome assembly MDSV01 (sample SAMN05326640, study PRJNA326480) | marine metagenome | isolation source: seawater | place: Atlantic Ocean: North East | collected 2012
GACCACTACACTACAGGACTGTGGTAGCCCGCCGTGGAGGATTCACTTCAAGTTAGTTTCGCCTATTACTTCACGAGCAGAAGCAATAAATTCAGATAAATCCAATCCCTGAGAATCTTCGTATATTCGTGCCATTAAAGCCATGTCAAGTTTATCTAGATATTTGACAAACTTCGCCTCATCTGTAGTTTGTGCCTCGTACTCCTCGAATAGGTCTAGCCACTGCGGGGCCAGTTTTTTCATTGCGCGAAGTTCATCTTCACTTTTGTTTGAAGTATCGTCATGTGGAGTAAGGTCACCGACTTCAACTTCCGGCAAATCATGAACTAAACACATTTCCAGTACTCGCATTCTGTTGAGTTCGGGAGGGCACAAGTGCATGGCAAGTACTGACATTCCCCAAGAGTGTGCTGCTACGCTCTCTGGCGACACGACTCCTGCTCTAACCCATCCCGTTCTAAGTATGCTCTTCAGGCCAAGCCATTCTCGCATGGTGTGGGTAAATCGGAATCAAATTTGAATCATCGTGTTAGAAATCTGATATGAAGCCAATTATCATGAACATGGAACATTTCGGGTTAGTCATGAGCATCAAGAAAATGGCAGTATTGGGTGCAGGGCAGATGGGTAATGGAATTACTCAAGTGGCTGCATGTGCAGGAATTGAAGTTGTAATGATTGATATCCAGCAAGATTTCGTAGACAGAGGAGTTGCAACAATCGAGAAATCATTGGCAAAACTGGTTTCTAAAGAAAGAATGACTCAGGAAGCATCAGATGCTGCTCGCTCAAGAATCAGTACGGCAATCGATCGCAGCGCTTGCGCTGATGCAGATTTAGTTGTTGAAGCAGTACCTGAAATTCTTGATTTGAAGCTCTCAATATTTTCCGAACTAGACGGAATTTGCAAACCAGATTGTATCTTGGCAACAAACACTTCTTCGATTTCAATAAGTGAAATCGCTGCAGCAACTTCTAGGCCAAGTAAGGTGATTGGAATGCATTTCATGAACCCTGTTCCAATCATGAAACTAGTAGAAGTCATCAACGGAAAGGAAACCTCTGGAGATGTGACCACAACAGTTCTTTCTGCAGCAGAAAAGATGGGCAAGATTCCATTGATGTGTAATGATTCTCCAGGTTTCGTATCTAACAGAATTCTTTGCCCAATGATCAATGAAGCGATTCTTACCTTACAAGAGGGAGTTGCCGAACCGGAAGCAATTGATGGAATTATGAAACTAGGTATGAACCATCCAATCGGACCTCTCGCTTTGTCCGATTTGATTGGTAATGATACAGTACTACACATTATGAACGTCCTACACGAAGGCATGGGTGACGACAAATATGCTCCAGCACCTCTTCTTATAGAAATGGTTGAGCAAGGTAAACTGGGTCGAAAGTCAGGCCTGGGCTTCTATGATTATTCCTAAGATTATCAATCATCAATGGCTAACAGTTTAGTCCTAGAGTGAATTGGCTTAATCATGCGAAAGGCAATTCTGATGTCCATTCTGATGTTTGGCGTCATTCTCACACCTTATGCTTCTGCATTGGATGGAGATGGTGATGGAGTCAACGATGATGTTGACATCTGTCCATTTGCTGCAGGAACAGCCACTTCCACTGCTGGTCTAGGATGCCCTGATTCAGATGGTGATGGGATAGCCAATTTTGAACAAGCTATTACTCACAATTGGGGCGAAGCTATCCGTGAGAACACAGACTACGGTACATCTGGAAGTGGAGTTAATGGAATGGCGTGGGCGCACAACTACAGTTACTTCTATGCTGGAGGAGGAAATGGTGGAGTTCAATTATTTGATGTCCTAGGAAACCATGTTTCAACTCTACATCAAATGGCTGGAGACATCAACGAAATTGTCCTTTCTCCTGATGGAACAATGTTAGCAGTCGCAAGTGATGATGGAGGTTGCAAAATCCTCAATTCTACCACTGGTTCATTGATAGTTGAGTTGCTAAATACTACAACAGATATTATTGCAATTGCATGGGCTGGTGACTCGAGTAAAGTAATATTGAGTACTGGGGCAATTGAAGTCCAATGGTTCCATACAAGCAACTGGACACATGAAATGACAATCTCAAACCTACCCTCTTGGACTAGTGGAATCGATTCTACACCAGATGGTAGACTAATTTTCTTTTCAACTAACAACAATCTTCGAGGATACTGGACAAGTAATGGTACAATGTACCTGAATATGACAAACCACACTGAATACATTCGTGCTGTCGAAGTTAGCCCAGATGGAAGGTATGTAGCCACAGGATCTAATGATAACAATGTCAAAATTACTGACATCGCAACTAAAACGGTAGTGGCAACTGTTTGGGCTGGAAGTGATGTCTATGATATTGATTTTTCACCTGATGGGGGTACTATGGTAGTCGCTCGCGGCAGGTCATCAGACATGTATGCTTATCGAACTGACACTTGGACTTCTCTGGGAGCAATGGAAAACTTTGGAAGTAGCAACAACAATCGTGGAGTCTACTCTGTTGAATTTCACGAAGATGGAGATAAGTTGGCAGTTGGTTGGCGTAGAGGTTATGTTTCACTACACATGGCTGCAGATGCATACATCCGCGTGCATGGGCTTCACTACACTTCACTGATGGAAAGTCCTTGGAGGTCCACATATCTGACAGTTGATGAATCTGTTAGAGTTTGGAATTTTGATCGTGTAACGTCCACTCTGGATGTTTGTGATTCTAAGCATTACATTGGCTCAAGCCCTAATGGTGTAAGTCCACAGTATGCTGACAAAGTTGCAAATTATTCAGATACTGGATTATGGGACTGTAAGTACACTGAAGGTCAGATTTTAGAAATTCCTTACGGCAGGGCAGCGGGTGCTCTAATGGTTACATCTGGAGGGAATACCGAGACTTGTGTCCAAACAATCGGTGGGCTTTCTATGGCTCAAGTTAGATGGATTGTTTCTGGATCTCCCAAGAACTCATTGACTACTGCCGGTGGTATGCCAGCTTTGAATTGGAACTCAGTAGTGCCAAATGACGATGGAAATGGAGTTCCAGAATGGATTGACCTTGACCCGTCATGCCCTGATACAGAGATTGTCTTATCACATCGCTGGGAGAATAAGTCAGACACAACGATTCTACATGAAACAGTTCTTTGTGCGAATTGCGCTCAAGTAGACGCTATTTATTCATCAAGTTCTTCGAGATACCGTGCAATAGCAGGTGAGTTTAGATCTGATGTAACCGACGGTGTAGCATCTTCAGGCGGTGAAGGCTCGATTGGTTTTACCGAAATGATGTATTCCATAAACAACAATAACGGCGTTTACATAATTCCATTGGTTGATAATTTCACTCACGGTGCTGCAGATGCAATTGCTGATGGCGGTGTTGCTATTGATGCTTCAGCAAATGCATCTCGAACTGGGGATTGGCCACTTCAAACCGACATGCGAGCATTTATTTCTGTGGATGAGATTTCTAAGAATTTGAATTTCTTAAAGTTCCTGCTATCTGATTTAGGACAATTGAAGTGGGAGCAAATGGGCTTTGTTGGACTTGATGCTTGGGGGCTGTACAATGCTTGGGCTAAACTCGGAGTTGACATGTCTTATTTGCTTCCAGATGCAGATTCAGATGGCATATGGGATGGTGATGACTTGTGTCCAGAAACTACGTTAGGTTTGTCAGTTGACTTAGACGGCTGTGCTGAAAATCAACTTGATGATGATAATGACGGTTATACCAACGACATAGATGATTGTGACGACGAAGCAGGAACCTCCACGTTAGGTAGCTTAGGATGTCCTGATCTTGATGGAGATGGATGGCAAGATTCTGACGACAGTCATCCAAATGATAGTTCAGAATGGAACGATACAGATATGGATGGATTTGGAGATAACTCTGATGATTGCCTCACTGAATATGGTAACTCAACCCAAGATTTGCTAGGCTGTATCGATACTGACGGAGATGGCTGGTCAGATTTGGGTGATGACTTCCCTGGTGACCCTCTCGAATGGAAGGATTCAGATTCAGATGGCTATGGGGACAATGTTGACGAATTCCCGCTTGAAGTTACGCAATGGTTAGATTCTGATGGGGATGGTTTTGGTGACAATAATACCGGGCTGGAAGGAGATGACTGTGTCAATGTAAGTGGTACTTCACATGAGGATGGATTATTCGGCTGTATTGATTCTGACGGCGACGGATGGGCTGATTCTATCGATGATTTACCTGATAATCCTGAACAGCACAGAGATATTGATGGTGACGGTGTTGGAGATTCTGCAGCCTCAGGATATTATGATCTGTGTGTAGATACGCCGCCAGAAGAAACCGCAATGGTTGATTCAAACGGTTGTGGTCCATCCGAAAGAGATGTTGATTATGACTCATTTACTGATGATATTGACCAGTGTCCGAACACCCCGCTTTTACAATCAACGATGGTGAACACTACACTTTACTTAGATAATGAAAATACAATTCTAAATCCGTTTGTTGGATGTGCTCCTTCAGAGATTGATGCTGATGGTGATTCTGTAACATCAGACCTTGACTGGGATGACAATAATCCATATCAATGGGTGGATACAGATGGTGATGGTTATGGAGATAACTCCGATTCAGAGGGGGGTGACGATTGCCCTACGCAGAAGGGTACGTCGATTTATGACCAAGTAGGATGTTACGACCTTGATGGTGATGGTTGGTCATATGACCATGATTTCAATGATGGAGATGCAACTCAATGGAATGACACTGATGGTGATGGATTTGGTGACAATTGGGATAATCCAGATTGGAATGAATCCAGAATCCATGGTGAATTTGTTGTTGGAGCAACTCAACCTGATAGATGTCCAAATGAATACTCAGCATTCCTGTATTCAGACACCCAAGGATGCCTTTCTAGCTTACAAGTAGACGAAGATGATGAGCAAAAATCTAGTCAAGATGACGAGGAAGAAGATTCTAATTTCGGACTAATATTGGGAATTGCAGGAGTGGGAATAATCCTAGTTTTATTTGGTGCTATAGCAGTATTAATTCGTAAGAAACCGAAACCAAGATCAAAATCTGACAAGGCTGTACATCCAGCATTGGAAAATCTGAATGAACCTCAAGTCGATAAAGAATCACTAGAATCAGCGGAGAAAGTAATGCAACAAGTTGAATCAGAGAATGTAACCGAACATGTGTCGACATGGGAAGATTTGCCTGAAGGGGAATGGTTGCCTAATGATGAAAATGGTGTAAACTGGTATCAGGACAAAGATGGCCGTTATTGGTATTCGACTGATGATGGGTTCAGAGTTTGGAATGATTGAAATTATCAAAGACTGAATCCCCCTAACCATGTCATGGGAGATGTTTTTCTTGTCACGGGTGCATCAAAGGGTTTAGGTCGCTCAATCGCATTAGCAATAGCAAATTCTGGTGCCACAGTTATCGCACTGGCCCGAAATAGCTCAGAACTAAAGGAGATTGAAGCCAAACTGAAAACAATCTCGGCAAACTCAATTGCATTAAGTTGTGATCTTTCTAAATCTGCAGATATTTCCAACGCTTCTGATTTAATCCTTTCAAAATTTGAGCACCTTTCAGGTATCGTTCATAATGCAGGAATGATAAATCCAATCGGTAACATGCTCGATATTTCACAAGATGACTGGGAGCTTACACTCAAAGTAAACCTGCTAGGGGTACAGGATTTAACTGGCTCTTTGGATGCTGTTATTGGTGGTGAAAAACATACTAGGGTCACTACAATTTCTAGTGGTGCATCGCAACGCTCTTTGCACGGCTGGAGCGCATATTGTGTCTCTAAAGCCGGTCTCGACATGTGGACAAAGTGTATGGCTGAGGAAGGAGAAAATGAGAATATTTCTGCTTTAGCAATCGCTCCAGGAATTGTGGATACAGCAATGCAGGAAGATATCCGAAGCGCGGATGAATCGTCATTCCCACTTTTACAAAATTTCAAAGATTATTACGCAAATGGTGAACTGTCAAAACCCGATGATGTAGCAATTAAGTTACTCCCATATTGTCTCGGTGATTTGGGTAATAATGGCGACAGATTGGATGTCCGTAACTTGTGATAGTTTCCCGTATCAATGGTAACGGTCATAAGCCCCAACCATAGCCTAAGGCATAGGGAGCCATATGCCGGGAACAACTCGTGTGGAAATTCGAACACTGAAGGTTGGTCGTTACTGTTGTGTTGACGACAAAGCTTACAAGATTAATTCAATATCAAAATCGAAGCCTGGTAAGCACGGTTCAGCTAAAGCAAGACTTGAATTAGTCGACATTTTTACCAGCCAGAAAATCTCTCACGTTGGAAGCGTAACCGATTCAATCCATGTTCCTTTAATCGAGAAGGGTACCGCTATGGTTACTCACATTGAAGGGGCTGAAGTGCATGCAATGAACATGCGTGACCATTCAATGATGATTCTTCCACTAGAAGAAGAATTGGAAATCGAGGCAGGCAAGGAAATAATGTGGATGGAAGCTTTGGGCTTGTACAAGATCATCCGTGACCATTGATATTCTCCCTGAGGTGAGATGATGGGTGTCAAGAAGTCGGCATATAGACAACCGGTTACTCCGGAAGGTCTCAAGGCGATTGAAAGCGGCACGCTTACATGGTTAGATGACGAGATGTACAACAACCTGAACACAGGTGTTCTTGAACAATATCTCGAAGAGAAGAATCTTGAAGAGGCATTCGAAGTTTCCCATTGGGATACTAGGAAAGTATTGATTGGTATCGGTATTGGTGCAATTTTCTCTGGTGTTACTGCTTACATCGGTCTGAAACTCGGTCTTGCGATTTCAGCTGCTTGGTATATCGCATACGTTTTGGGTATGGCTCTGAAATGGTCACCTTCTGAAGTAAACATCGCTACCTCTGCAACTACTGGTGCAACACACGCATCAACCGGATTCATTTTCACTTTCCCTGCAATTTTCTTGCTCGCAGCCGACCCCCAATATTGGTTATCAGATGGGCCCCTAATTGTATTAGGTGAAGGAGAAACAATGCGTTTGGCGTTTGTAGGAATTGTAGCATCAATGTTTGCAGGATTCCTAGGCGTGATGTATTTCATTATCTTCAGGCGTGTATGGCTAGTTGAAGATCCTCTACCTCTCCCTGGTTTCGAAGCAACACTCAAGATGCTAGATATTGCAAGCGATGTCAGTACTGGTGCGGTAGAACATGCCAGAGAATCACTGAAAACAATCGGTGTATGGACTGCAATAACAATGGTCGGATTATTCCTAATCGAGTATCCTCTCGTATGGATGGACGGAAAAAGACAGGCATTAAGCGACTACCTTGCTGAAATCCTAACCGGTGATACATTCGGTCTCGCATCATTTTATTCTCATGCAAAGATACACCAACCAGGAGAAGTAGTAGATGGAGTTGCAAGAGGACCTGCTCACTATAATCCTGATACAGTATTCAATCCGTTCATGTACACATATGTTGGAGTTGCACTAACTCCTTCCATGTTCGCTATTGGGTGGTTCATGAAAACAAGAGTGGCGTTCCTAGTCAATCTGGGTACAATTGTGGGATGGTTCTTCTTGGTTCCACTAGCGGTTGCAACAAACTTGCCTGTATACGAAGGACAGATTGGAGCAAGTGTGCCTCTGCAAGATCTTCCTGCAGCACTTCATGCAGTCAACCCAACAGATTATCCTAGCGCAACAGGTGCAGTTCAGATGTTTGCCTTCGCAAAGGCTGTGCGATTTATTGCAATTGGAGCAATTGTCGGCGGCGGTATTTTCGGTCTTCTAAAGATGTGGAAAACATTCGCAAACATCTTTGTTGACATTGGAAAAGCGTTCAAGGGTGATAGCGGAAAAGAGTACATGGAAGGCAAGGGCTGGTATGAGTGGCCATTATCTCATATTCCAATTTTCATGCTTCTAACATTCGGTTCAATGATTGTAATTTTCATGCTTGGTGAGTTCCCGATAGTCGCAAGCATTGTATTTTCTCTGATTTTGTTAATGACGACATTCCTGCTTGGAGCAATTGCTGTCAGAGTTATGGGAGAGACTGGAATTGAGCCAGTATCTGGAACTTCTTTCATTGTTCTATTGATGCTATTTGGTGTGTTCCTAAATTTCACCGACCCGCTGGGTCTTACCACACAGGAAGCTGTACTATTGGGACTTGTAGGAACCACAGTATTCGGTTCTGCGATTTCAATGTCGGGAACTGTAATTGGTGATTACAAGAACAGCCTGTACATTGGAAACCGCCCTTACCACATCTCAAAGGGTAACATAATGGGAGTAGTTCCTGGCGCTGTTATTGGTGCAGGAGTAGCAATCTTCCTAGCAAATGAATTAGCTGAAGGAAGAATAGATTTAATCGCTCCACAAGCAAACGCATTCGCTACATTCTCAGTGATTTTCGCTGAAGGTCAAGGTGATCTAACCTTGCTCTTCCTCGGATTCATGCTTGGTGTATTCGTAGAGTGGGCTACCGGCATGGGTACATCTTTCGGTTTGGGAATGTATCTCGATGTACCTCACACGCTTCCAATGCTTATTGGTGGTGTAGCAAGAGACAAGTGGGAAGATAAGAAACTCAAGCCTCGCATTGAAGCGATTAAGGAAGAAGAAGGTGCGGTTGTTGCTGAAAAGAAGCGTGCACTAATCTTGCTTGGAACATTCATGGTTGCAGCAGGTCTATTGACTGGAGAAGCATTCTTTGGAACTGAGAGCAGTATTCTTTCTTTCATCGATTCGCTTTGGGATCCTGAGTTTGGTACAAGCCTTGAATGGCATATAGCTAGACTTGGAGGATTTGTAGCCCTCAATGCATTAATTGGATGGTTGATTTATGCCCTCTTCAAGAGAGCGGGTGTAATTGGCGGTAAAACCCAAGATGCAGAATTAGTCGAGGCGTGATTATGTCACGTACTCCACCACTCGTGTGGGGTTTGTTAGTTGCAGGAGTTCTAGGTGTATCTTCAGCAGGTGCGATTCTATCAAATCTTGATGAAATCCCTCCATTGATGCGTGCATCTTGGAGGCTTCAAATCACAGTGTTGATGTTGTTACCATTTGCAATTTTGCAATACAAACAAATGGACAATCAAAAGCGGGTGAAGATGAGAGAGAAGAGAACACTGCTGATTTTATTCGGTTCAGGTGTTGCTCTTGCTGCGCACTTTGGTACTTGGGTTACTTCCCTAGATCACACTTCATTGGCACACTCGCTTTTATTCGTGACCAGTCATCCAATTATCATCGTTATTGGCACGGCAATCTTAGTTCGAAAACCCCATCGCTTGGAGACTACAGGTGCGATAATCGGTTTGATTGGTGCAGGAATCACATTACTTGACGCAAATGATAGTGGTGAAGTAACTCTCTGGGGAGATTTCTTGGCCTTTGCGGGCGCAGTCACAGTAGTTGGCTACATTGTTGCAGGACGCATACTTAGAGAGTGGATGCCAGTATTCGTTTATGCGGTACCAGTAACATTGCTCGGAGGAATTCTTCTAATTCCTATGTCAATTTTAATGGGGGAAGAGACTGCTGCTTTGGGATGGGTTGAATCCGATTTGTTAGGCGACTTCATCAAGCTTGCATTTTTGGCCGGTATAGTCGGACACACAGGACTAAACGCATGTCTAAGGTGGCTAGGCCCGCTAACGATATCATTTGCAGTAACTTTGGAGCCAATAATTGGTGCATTCATTGGATGGTTTTTCTATGACGAAAGCATACCAGGGAAGTGGACTTGGCTTGGAGGTTTGATTCTGATTATTGGAATCATGTTTGTGATTAAAGGAGGCGCTGAAAATGGCATGGATACTTCTAACGAATGATGATGGAATCAATGCAGATAGTCTGCAAGACTTAGTTACTGCACTATATGAGAAGGGTCACAAATGTGTGGTCTTTGCTCCAAGTGAAAACAATTCGGCAGTAAGCATGAAAATTTCTCTAGGAAAACCCCTTTCTGTGACAAGAGTAGATGACCCTAGGGAAGGTATTCATCAATTCTCAATCGGCGGCACACCATGTGATTGCATAATTGCAGCCTTGGATGGAGGATTACAAAAATTAGTCCCAGGAATAATGCCAAAACTCGTAGTTAGCGGAATTAACCTAGGGCCGAACCTCTCTCAAGATGCATACCACAGTGGAACAATCGCTGCCGCAAGGGAGGCGGGAATGTATGGCATGCCAGCTATTGCTTCATCTTGGTCATCCTTTGACCCAGAAGGTATGGAAGTTGCAATCGATGCAACAATCCAATTGATCGAAGCGGCTTTGCAGGTATTGCCAGATGAACCAACAAATCTCAATCGTCCTCATGTCGATGTGAATGCTCCTCACCTTACTGCTTGGCCAAATCAATCGAGTAAGCCTTGGATGGATGACCCGATATCAGCACTTAGAAAATCATTCGCTGCGGGTGAAATGTTACTC
>MDSV01192562.1_pt1 | contig 10494 bp, 6 predicted proteins | sample 810851 | NCBI WGS metagenome assembly MDSV01 (sample SAMN05326640, study PRJNA326480) | marine metagenome | isolation source: seawater | place: Atlantic Ocean: North East | collected 2012
ACTATGTCACAATCATCACTCGCACCACCTTGTGAATCACTATCTATTCCCGGGTCAACGTCCCAACATTTGACCAATGATGAAATGTCACTAATGGTATCTGTTGAGTTGCCCATTATGGTGATAGATTGTCCTTCTGCTAGGGGCAGAACTGAATCTAGAGGCTGAATGACTGGAGGTACATTTCGAATATTTACCCATCTCTCATTAGTAGTGCTAGTTGCCCCATCCGAGTCAGTGACATCTAATCTAATGGTGTGAAGACCTGAGGTTTGCCAACTCATCTCATACTGAGTGACTCGTCCTTCAAGGAAATAAATTAGCGAACCTTGCTTATCATCAGGCCACCATGTATGTGATAGAGTTTCAATATCATCAATAGAATCTTCGGCTTGTCCTTTAACCAAAACGACTTGATCTTCATCTAATTGCCAAATCTTTTGTTCATCACTTAGAATGGTTCCAGAATCATTGTAAAGATTGATTATTGTACTATGTGGAGCTATATTAGTGAATTTAATATCGATAGTGGCAGTGGTTGTTGAACTATCATCATCTGTTCCAATCGCAGTAAATGTATGCCATCCTTCAGTTGGCGCAGTAGTTGTACATACTCGTGTATAGTATCCTTCTTGACATTGTGCAGTCGGCCAAAACACATCCACTACGCCAGGCCAAACATCTTCCGAATCGGAATCATTAGCGAATGCATACAGAGTAATTGGGTGCTCTACCATCGCTTCATCACGCATACTCCGTAATTCAAGTTTAGGTGCCCGATTTTCGATTTCAGCAAATAGTGTGACTTGCGTTTCATCACGCTCTTCGTCGGTAATTGTAACAATAATAGGATATGAGCCATCATCGGTCCAAGTCCAGTTAGTCATACAACTATCTGAAGGAATCTTTTCCCATGCCCATGTTCTAGTTCCATCATCATATGGGATTTCAAATAGACAAGTGACATTTCCCCCATCCTCGTCAAAACTAGAACTTGCATTGATGAATACTTCCTCTAGGGTTCTTGCAGTCGCATCTACCACTACAGGAGTAGGGAGCCGGCCGACAAATAAACCGATGATTGCGTAATCATTATCGCCATTTACATCCGCTGAATTGATACCATTAGGGTCTGCTTCCCAAGACACTGGTACGATTCCTATCGCTTGAGATTCAGGGACAGTCCAAGTAAAATTTGTCTTGAAAGTTTCATAAGTACTAAGTGAAGGTAACGGCAGATCAAAACTTTGCCCACTAGGCGGATAAATTCTTAGATCTGTAGCCTGGCTTGGAGTGATTCCTTTATTTTGAATAGTTACCTCAATTTTCAAATCATCACCAGGAAGTACGTTATAGCCTGAAAGAGTATTCAATTCCTTGTCTACTCCATCTCTAGTACGGGTAATCACTGCTCTTTCAAAATCAGCAAATAAGTCTAGGACAACCAATTCTTCATCTAAAGTAATTGTATTTGCTCCAACTAAAGTTGCCCCTGAAGTACTTCTAGCAACTATTCCATGACTAGCCCAGTCTATCGAGGTTGAAGAGTCATCAATTTCGCTCCCAATATCGAATTGAGTCCAAGCACTACCATTGTTTGCCGTTGTTATCTGTTGAGCAAAACCAGTTGCTTCATGACGAACTTCCAGTACATTTCCAACCGAACTTGAAAAACAACCAGTTGAAGATGAAGCATTCACCCAAACATCGGTTGGAGTGTCAAGCGCAGTAATATCGTTGACAAACTCTACCGAAATACATTCATTTCGATTACCTGGGTTTGAATAAATATCCACTCCACTCGCATCCTTTGGAATATATTCCTTAAGTTTGAAATCTATGGTTAATCCAACATCATCTTCAGTATGTTTCCAAGCAAAATTCTTTGCAGCAGGACAATACCAAGTATATCCTTGTTCATCGCCTGCAGAATTAAATGAAGTAATCTCAAAAGAATCATCACATCCTCCATAATTAATTACTTGGCCATAATCATTAACTGGAGTTCCAGTATTGGTGACTTCATAGATTGTAGAATTTGTATCAGATGATGGTACAGGGAATGGGGTTATGTAATCACTTGCTCCAGACCATTGAGATGAAGATGTCACCACAGTAGTCCATCTTTCATCTGCTCTAATAGGGAAATCATAATCTTCGCTTGCCGGACTATATGAGTTTGATATTGTAATATCTCCCAAGACTTGCTTAAGGAAACTAATTCCACTAGGCGTGAATTCAATGTATAGGTCAAGATCGCTTGTTATGAGTGCCAAATCACTAACCCTACGAATTTCTGTCTGAGAGAATTCAATTTCAGCTGTTCCTGAATAGCCATCTAGAGAAACTCCAGATTTATCGAAGTTTGCCGAAGTTCTAAGGGTGTAAACCATAGTACTTTTGCCATTTACATTCTGTTCAGAAATCGCCAATACCTCAGAGATAGCATCTCCATTGATTTCACCTACCGTGGCAGAGACTCCAGCATCGACAACTAACTGTGTGGGATCAAATGTTCCAGCGTATTTCCACTTATCACCAACACGCCATGTAGGAACATCAGCTACACTTGGAGAACTCTTGCTCGAATCCTGTTTTTCTAAATCATATTCTAACGAACTTATCGCAGGGGATAATGTAGTTAAAAACAGGAATACTACAAGCGTAAACGCGACTAAATGGCGCGTTAGGGTCTCCCGCATGTTATTGGCGAGGCTATATCTAGAACATGAACACTTCTCTCATGCAATGCAAGAGGTTCACGAAATTATTCTCACAGAAGGTCTGCAAGTTCGTCCTTGATAATTTCTACAGCTTCTAGGATTTCATCCTTAGCACGAGCTCCAGTAATTACCATCTTTCCACTGCCGAAAATCAAACAGACAACCTTAGGGTAATCTAATCGGTAAATTAGCCCAGGGAATTGTTCTGGTTCATATTCGACCTTGTCGAAAGGAAGGTGGAAAGTAAGATTGTTTAGGTTCAATTTACGTGGAACTCCAGCAAGTGGCTCTCCAGTAAACTTGTCATTTCCATCATAGTCTTCAGGGTAGTGAAGAGCATAGGTTGCAACCATATTTTGAACTTCAATTTCTACATCATCAAGGTCCCATGTTTTGATTCCAGCACCACGAAGGTCGGAAATCATTCTGTCGATACCTGTGTGAATGTTATCTTCGTCCTTACCACCAGTACAAACAGCACGGCCTGAGCGGAACATTAGAATTGCTAGTTTAGGGTCAGTGACACGGTAAACTACACCAGGGAATTGTTCTGGTTCATACTCACAATTCAATTGAATTGCGATATCTGGAAGATCTAATTCTTCCGCTACTCTTGTGCTTGCTACTACATTTACTACTGTTAGACGTTCTTCATCTGTTGTCATATTATAAGCGACTTATAACAGGTATATAAACGGAAGCATCAAAAAAAATACAGTTTTTTTCAGTTATTAATCCATAATGGCGTATCAGTGTCCTCTTCAATCATTAAACCACTAGCACCAAAACTCGAAATTATGGTTCTCCCACCTGCCAGTTCAATTGCCTCACTCGTCTTCTTAGGGTTTCTTGTTAGGGCAACCATACACCCTCCACCTCCAGCACCTGTTAATTTGGCACCAAGAGAGGATGGTGCTGCAGCCTGAATCAACGACTCTAATTCAGGACTGGATACACCTATGCTTTGAAGCATCAGTTGGTTTTCTGACATCGCCCTGCCAACAGATTCATAATCGCCGTTTAGAAGAGATTTTATCCCTCTCCTAGATATTAGCCCAATGGTTTCAATCTCTTTCATCCTTTCAGGATTATTTTTTAACATTGAAGCGACCTTCTCTACCTGTTTTGATGTTGGGGCGTGAATGCCAGTGTTTCCAATAACAAGAAATACATCATTCTCTGGCGGCTTGACTGTGTGTATTTGCCATTCTCTTTCACCCTCAGGGGTGATTAATTTTCTAGAATATTGCCATTCAATTCCATCTTCGATGCGATCACTTAGTACGACTATGTGCCCATGGCTACAAGTCGAGGAGTCCATTGGTGATGCCCTTCCGCCTTGAGCAATTGCTTCTACAGCATGGGCCAATAGGGCACATTCATCAATATCAACTGCATTACTTCCGGCAATAAATCTCTTTTTTTGTCCTAAGTCACCGCTTCGAAGCGAATCATCAGGTTGGTTATCAGAGTGTACATCAGTATCGCTAATCTTGCTGGAGAAACCTTCAGCCCAATTCTCTGGTGAATTTACTGAACCATTCAACCATCTACCTCTCGCAGCCCGTAGTGCAGCGCTAGCTGCCACTGAAAGCGCAGCAGATGAGCCAAGTCCAGATGCAGCCGGAATCTTTCCATCAATACTTATTGATAAGGGCGGGGCATTGAGGCTACTCGGCCATAGTCTTCTTTTCAGTGCCTCGATATGAGGATGTTTTTTGGGATCAAAAACCAAACTGTCTAATTTCCAGTTATGGGTACTTGATGTAGCGATCTCGATTTTGACTTTAATTCGCTGGTCTATCGCTACTGCGACGGCTGGATGGCCGTAAACAACAGCATGTTCGCCAAACAGAATACACTTGCCGGGAGCGCTTGCGGTAATATGTTGCATCTCTCCCCCTCATACAGACCACGAGTCGATGCTTCATATCCCTTGTCGTTTTTTCGCAAAAATATCGAAATTAAACGGTGCATTCAATACCACGGGACAAGTGGGAAGGTTGGGCACAGCCTAGGTGATGTTATGGAACACCCGCTTCTAATCGACTATGGGCCAGTTCCCGGTTGGGTATTACTGGCATTACTTGGTTTGATTTCGGGCAGTTTTTTCGGTTATCAAGTCTACAAAGCCACTCGCCTAGTAATGAAAGGTTCATCCGATAATCGGTTTGATAATTGGGGTAAGAGAATACTGGAGGTTATCACAGGATGGCTAGGCCAAAAGAGAGTATTAGAAGATAAAATTGCAGGTGGAATTCACGTCCTTATGTTCTGGGGATTTTTGATGTTGTCCACCGACATGTTTGATCTTGCTACTGCAAACTGGTTTTCTCACAATGTATTGCCAGATTTTGCCCGCGGGCCTTGGAATTTAATTGTTGAAATTGGATATACAATTGCATTGATTGGATGTGTTGCAGCGCTATTTAGAAGAGTAGTATTTACTCCCGACAAACTAAAAGGAAAATCTCAACTTGAAGGTAATGTAATCCTTCTACTGATAATGACCATCACTGTAACTTCATTCTTTGTTGAGGCAGGAGAAGAAGGAGTTTCTACTACATGGGAGCCGATTGGAGCATGGGTCGCAAACACAATAGTGCCTACCACGGCCTTGGTTATTGGCGCTTATTGGCTACACATGTTGGCAATTTCTACATTCCTTTTCCTGATTCCAGTTTCGAAGCATATGCATTTAGTAATGGCTTTTCCAAATGTGTTCTTCCACGATATGAGGCCAATGGCTACCATGGAACCTCTACAATTAGGAGATGATGGCAAGGCTGTTCTTCTGGATGAATTGGATATCGAATCATTCGGCTCGGTCAACTATACTGACTTTTCTTGGCGTAGCTTGATTGATGGCTGGGCATGTACTTCTTGTGCTCGATGTCAAGATGTTTGTCCAGCATATGCATCCGGTAAAGCATTAAACCCAATGGCAATTATTCACGATGTTAGAAATTATGCTAATGACAACTATACTACTTTGATGGCTGATGAAACACCTGAAGAAGACATGATTGCTAGATTTGGTGAAGATTCAATTTGGGCATGTACTACTTGTCACGCATGTGTCGAAGCCTGTCCAATTTACATCGACCACGTCCCTAAACTAACAGATTCTAGAAGACATCTGATGATGGAAAGAATGGAATTTGACGAAAAAGTCGAAGACACTATCATGCCATTGATGGCAACCATCGAAAACTTGGAATCTGATTCTAATCCATATGGCCTACCCTCACATGAGCGTGGCGATTGGGCTGCCGATTTAGATATCAAGGTTGGAGAACCTGCTGAATATATTTACTTCGCAGGTTGTGCTGCGTCTTTTGATGAACGCAACAAGAAAGTTGCTAGAGATACAATTAGTGTGATGAAAGAAGCCGGTCTTGATGTTGGTATTCTTGGAATGCAAGAAGGATGTAGCGGAGATGCCGCTAGAAGAGCAGGTAATGAGTATCTATTCCAAATGCTAGCAGAAACTAATCTAGCAACTTTCGAAGAGATTGGAGTCAAAAAGATTGTTGCATCTTGTCCTCACTGTTTCCATACACTTGGTAAAGAATACAAAGACTATGGTGGAGAAGATATCGAAGTCATGCACCACTCTCAGTTAATCAATCACTTACAAGTTGAGGGTAAACTCCCAGATCCATCTCATGATGGTAAAGTAACATATCACGACCCATGTTATTTGGGTCGAATCGGCGGTGAATTAGACGCCCCAAGAAATGCAATTGGTGGTGTTGATATCGAAACTGAAAGAACCGGTAAGAGTTCCTTCTGTTGTGGTGCTGGCGGTGCACAAATGTGGATGGAGGAACACGTCGATGAAGGATATGACCGAGTTAACGTAATCCGTTCAAAAGAACTAGCACAGACTGGTGCTGATACCGTTGCAGTTGGCTGTCCATTCTGTTCAACCATGATTACAGACGGTCTTTCAGCAATAGGTTCAGAAATGGAAGTCAAAGATATCGCTGAATTAGTTTGGGAACAAATCAAAGCCAATGATGCTGTAATAGAAGCAAAGAAGGCAAAACCTGCTGAGACTTCTGAAGCAGTTTGAGTGAATGAGATGAAACTTCTAATCGTCGACCTTTTGGCCGAAAGAAAGGCATTTGGCCAAGAAGGTGTTAGAGAAATAATCTCTCACTTCGACAATCCAGACGTCTATCTTTGGTCACCCCACACTAGTGAGAGAGTCAAATATGATTTTGGAAAAGTAGTGGACAAACCGATAGATGCAGACTTCGTTGTAATCACTGGTTCTAGGCGTAATGTAAGTCAATGGGAGCCGTGGATGGATGACGTTGCTAAGCTGATAAAAGAGGTAGAAGTACCCCTTGTTGGGATTTGTTTTGGTCATCAAATAATTGCAGCCTCATTGGGTGGAGAAGTGATTCGCGCAGACCACCAAAGTCAACTTGTAAGTTCGGTCAAATACAATGATGGAAGCCAAATAAACGCATTATTTACTCACCAAGATCATGTCATTGATGCTGGTGAAATGGAAGTCATCGCCTCATCTGAACACTGTGCAATAGTGGCCTGTGAACATCCTACAAGAAATATTAGGACGGTACAATATCACCCCGAAGCAACAACTGAAGTAATCTCTAAAGCAATTGAATTTGGTGATATGACAGTTGAAGAGTCAAAGGTATTTGACATGTCAAAGAAATTAATTTCTCTAAAAGATGCATTACTCTGATTCAAGAATTTTATTTTTGATATCATATTCGAATGAGTATAATGCCATTATCAAGCCTATGAATAAACCATATTCGGCATATGCCGCCACATCTATCGCTGGTTGAATTGAATTTAATGTAAACAAAGTATCTCCTTCAAGGCCAAATTTTTCTAAATCTTTGACTGCTCGAATAATACTTTGAGTCATAATTATGAATGAAACTAGAGAAATAATCATACCCCAAATACGAATTTTCCTTCCTTTTTGATTGGCATTAGGAAGCGATAAATGCGCTAACAGTGCCCATACCATTCCCCCTTGAAATACATTAGAGGCTGTTAAAACATGCAATGCGAGATAATCATACATGTCTGCAAAAGACATCACTACCAAATTTGCACCGGTAAATAAACCACAAATGAAAGTGATGTGCATTAGTTTTCTACGTCCTATATATCTCATTGAGTGCCACATTCTGTAGGCGAAAAACATCTGAATTAGTCCTGCACAACAAAATCCAATTGTGAAAATCCATCTTTCTAAGCCAGGGTGGTCTGCTTCGGAAATAAAGATTGGGAAAGTTCTAAAATTTCCGGATAGGATGTGGACAAGCATAGCCATTGGAACGGTAATTGCAGGTAATAACCATGCCATTCGAGCAATTGTTAGATCGCTTAATTCATTGGAACCGATTTTTACCCCATGTCCCAAGTTCTGCAAACCCATCACTCCGAACAATCCTAGACGCTCTCATGTATAACCTTCAAGTGAGGTGGCTAACACCATTCACCGAGTCGAATGCCATTACGCCTATACGACACCCTTAGGAAAGACAAAGTAGACTTTACTACTATGGAACCGGGAAAAGTTTCGATGTATGTTTGTGGAGTCACAGTCTATGATAGATGTCATCTTGGTCATGCGCGCTGCTATTTGGCATTTGACTTGATTCACAGATGGCTTGAATTCTCTGGATTCGACGTTCATTATGTTCAAAATTTCACAGATATTGATGATAAAATAATCAATAGAGCTAATGAAATTGGTGGAGATTGGCGAAAATTAGTCGACGAAAATATTGCTGCTTACTATGAAGATATGGACGGGTTAAACATACTAAGAGCGGATGATTATCCTAGATGTACTGATTATGTTGATGATATGATTCGAATAACTCAGGACTTAATCGACAAAGGTAATGCTTACCAAGCAGACGATGGAGTATATTTCCATGTAGAATCTGCACCTGAGAAGTATGGACTACTAACCGGCCAGAGTATCGAGGCAGTTCGCTCAGGCGCCGGTGGTAGAGTAGAAGGAACAGGTTCGAGTAAAAGAGATCACAAGGACTTCGCACTTTGGAAGTCAGCAAAGCCAGGAGAGCCGACATGGGATTCTCCTTGGGGCCCAGGTAGGCCTGGTTGGCACATCGAATGTACGGCCATGTCGATGGATTATTTTGGAGAACAATTCGATATTCACGGCGGAGGTCATGACCTTAGATTCCCTCACCATGAAGCAGAAATTTTCCAAGGCGAGTGTCATACTGGTTGTAGTCCAGTTGTACATCATTGGTTGCACAATGGATTTGTCAATATAGATGGGGAGAAGATGAGTAAATCCCTTGGAAACTTTTGGACCATTAGCGATATTCTACAACAAGTCGATGCAATGGTACTGAGATTTGCCCTTATCAATGCACATTATCGCTCTCCTATCGATATGAATGAAACATTACTAAAAGATGCTGAAAGAAATTATAATCGAGTCCTCGAATGTTATATCGATTCACTAAAAGCAATGACTTCAACTGCCCCAATTTCTCTTCCTAATCCAGATATAACCTCGTCTCAGCCATTGACAAAGTCGCTTGCAATGCTAGAGAAAATGGGCGAAGGATTTGCTAAAGCCATGGATGATGATTTCAATTCTAGAGAAGCCGTCGCCAAAGTTCTTGGCGGGGTTAGAGAAATTTCTAAGACGTTATCCAGCGGCCTTGATGATAAAGATAAAGATGCATTTGCTCACTACAGCGTAGAGTGGCTAGAGGAAACAGCAGGCTTGGTTCTTGGGATATTACCTACTCGGGAGTTTGCTCTATTGGAGCCAGAAGAAGATCCTAGAAAGCAAGAAATTGCTTCTGATGTTGAAGCATTATTGCTCGAAAGAAAACAGGCTAGAGATTCTAAGGATTGGGCTAAGGCAGACCAAATTAGAGACCAACTTGCAGAAATGGGGGTCGTAGTTGTAGATACAGCGGACGGCCCTACTTGGGATTTAATCTGATTACGATCACTTTTTCTTTGGCGGTGGCGCCAATTCCGGTAGTTTTGGAATAAATGATTGCTTTTCTTCCATCTCTGCTAGGAACTCATCAAGACTGATGACACCATCACCATTTGCATCAAAAGTAGTCATCATTGCATCGATATCCTTTACCTTGATATTGCCTTTTAGAATTCCAGAAATCGCTGTTCTAAGTTCACGCCTAGAGACAAAACCATCTGAGGTTTGGTCAATCTTTGCAAACATACGAACAGCAGAAAGTCCAGCACTCTTCATTGCATTGGCAACCTTTTGCTTTGTCTCATCACTTTGACTGGTGTCTACAGTTTCACTGCTGGTTGAATCTTCTTTAACCGAATCAGCTGAATCATTTACATTCTCTTCTGCTTCAGGTTCTGGATTTTCATCATCCCACATCTTTTCTATTACTACCTCTCCAGATTCTAGTAATTCATCTCCACTGGTTTTGCTAACAATGAATAGAGCGAACATCATTCCAATCACTATAACTGCTAAAATTAGCATCAATTGACGCTTAGTATTTTCTTCAGCCTCACTTTCATCAGTGAATTCATCATCATTTAGACTACTAGGTGCATTAGGTTCTTGATTGGTACCAGAATTATCTGTATTGTCCGTGTTACCGGTATTATCGTTACCGTTAGTATTGTCCCCAGGTCCTGGAAGAACAGTGTTACCGCCGCCATTGTTATTTCCAGAGTTTGAAGTATCATCTGGAAGTTGAACATTTACATTTACTCTGTCACCATTTACCATTTC
>MDSV01102031.1_pt1 | contig 10493 bp, 6 predicted proteins | sample 810851 | NCBI WGS metagenome assembly MDSV01 (sample SAMN05326640, study PRJNA326480) | marine metagenome | isolation source: seawater | place: Atlantic Ocean: North East | collected 2012
AATTGATGAAGAAAAATCTAGACTTAAAGTGTCAGTTTCTATATTTGGTAGAGCTACTCCTGTAGATTTAGAATTTAATCAAGTGGAGAAAAACTAATGGCAAAAGAAATAACAGGTTACGTTAAATTGCAAATTAAAGGTGGTCAAGCTAATCCAGCTCCACCAGTAGGTCCCGCTCTTGGTCAGAGAGGAATTAATATAATGGAATTTTGCAAAGCTTTTAACGAAAAAACAAAATCATTTATGGGTAAGCCTGTACCAGTGGTGATAACAGTTTATAAAGATAAAAAATTTGATTTTATAATTAAATCACCACCAGCATCACATTTTATAAGGGAAGCTGCGAAACTAAAAAGTGGTTCAAGTGAACCAGGCCGTGTAATTGCTGGTTCAATTACAATGAAACAAGCAGAGGCAATAGCTAAAGAAAAGATGAAAGATTTAAATGCTTTTGATCTTAAAGAAGCAACAAAAATTATTTGTGGATCAGCAAGATCAATGGGAATTGAGGTTAAAGAATAAATATGAAACATAGATCTAAAAGATATAAAGAATTATTAAAATTAAAAGTTAAAGAAAAAAAACTTTCTGCAAAAGAAATAATTGACTTTATTAAAAAAGATTCAAAAGCAAAATTCGACGAGTCAGTAGATGTGGCATTAAGAATAAATTTGAAACAGACTAAAGGAGGAGATTTTAGTTTAAGAACTACTGTTAAACTTCCTAATGGTTCTGGAAAAAAAGAAAGATTAGCTGTTTTGTGTGAACCAGATAAAGCAGATGAAGCTAAAAAAAGTGGAGCTGATATAGTTGGATCAGATGATCTAATTGAAAAAATCGCTTCTGGTAAATTTGATTTTACAAAACTAATATGTACTCCTGCTATGATGGGTAAAATTGGAAAACATGGTAAAGTTCTGGGACCAAAAGGGCTAATGCCAAATCCTAAACTAGGAACAGTGTCGAATGATATCGCTAAAGCTGTGAAAGATATTAAAACGGGTTTAGTAGAAATAAGAAATGATAAAGATGGAAATTTAGGATCATCAATAGGTAGAAAAAGCTTTTCAGCTGATAAAATTTTAGAAAACTACAACCATTTTATTGAAAGTATAAAAAAAGAAAAACCCGATACAATTAAAGGAGAATTAGTAAAAAATATTTTTTTAACATCAACAATGGGTATTTCTTATAAAGTGGGAGCTAAATAAATCTATGATGAATAAGGAAGCAAAAAAGAATTACGTAGAGGAAATGAAAAAAAATTTTTCTTCAAATGAGTCAGTGATGATTGCTCAATATCAAGGTTTAAACGTGAACGAATTAGATGAACTTCGCAAAGAATTAAGGGAGAAAGGCATCTTGTTTAAAATTACAAAGAATAGGATAACCAAAATTGCTTTAAAAGAAACAGAAAAAAAAGACTTGGAAAAATATTTCATTGGACCTACAGCAGCCGCAATTTCTTCTGATCCTATTTCAACCGCTAAGATTTTAACTAAATTTGCAAAATCACATAAAAAATTAAAAATTGTTGCAGGTTTCATGGATGGAAAGGTTTTAGATCAAAATGAAGTGGCTATAATCGCCACACTACCTTCACTTGAAGAGGCTAGAGCCAAAATCGTAGGTATTTTAGCATCACCAGCACAAAAATTAGTGAGTATTTTACTTGCACCCGGCTCAAAAATTGCTAATTTAGCCCGCGCAAAGAGTTTAAAAAATTAATTCATAGGATTCAAAATGGCAGATTTAAATAAAATTATTGAGGAACTTTCAACTCTTACAGTTGTAGAAGCAGCAGAACTTTCTAAACAACTTGAAGAAAAATGGGGAGTTACTGCAGCAGCACCAGTAGCAGCAGCAGCACCAGGTGGTGCCGCAGCACCTGCAGGTGAAGAGAAATCAGAATTTTCGGTTTTCTTATCAGCTTCAGGAGACAAAAAAATTAATGTTATTAAAGAAGTGAGAGCTATTACAGGTTTAGGATTAAAAGAAGCAAAAGATTTAGTAGAGGCAGCGCCTAAAGAAATTAAAGGTGGTGTTGCTAAAAAAGAAGCTGAAGAATTTAAGAAAAAACTTGAAGCAGCTGGGGCTAAAGTAGAATTAAAGTAAACAAATTTTAAGACCAGATTTTACTGTACTGAAGAAAGTCCAGTAAAATTTGTTATTATTGATGCAATTATCTTTTACTCAAAAAAAAAATATTAGAAAAAATTTTGGTAAACTTGTAGAAGGTTTATCAATTCCTAATTTAATAGAAGTCCAAAAAAACTCTTATAACGAATTTTTAAAATCAAAAACTTTGGAAGAACAAATGAGTGTTCTTTCTAAAGGAATTGAAAAAGTATTTAAAAGCATTTTCCCAATAGAAGACGGCACGGAAAAATCTACTTTAGAATATATTTCTTATAAACTGGAAAAACCAAAATTTGATGTAATAGAATGTAAACAGAGAAGTTTATCTTACTCAGCAGCTCTAAAAGCTACTTTAAGATTAGTTGTTTACGAAATAGACCCCGAAAATAATACAAAACAAATACTTTCAGCAAAAGAACAAGAAGTTTTCATTGGCGACTTACCACTAATGACTCCAAGCGCAACTTTCATAACTAATGGTGTTGAAAGAGTTGTAGTTAATCAAATGCATCGGAGCCCAGGAGTTTTTTTTGATCATGACAAAGGAAAAACCCATGCCAGCGGTAAACTTTTATTTAATTGTAGAATTATTCCAGGTAGAGGTTCATGGCTAGACTTCGAATTTGATCCAAAAGATATCTTGTTTTTTAGGATTGACAGAAAAAAAAAATTACCAATAACAACAATTCTTTCTGCATTGGGATTTTCCAAAGAAAAAATTATAAGTTCATTCCACACAACAAATAAATATACTTATAATCAAGACAACAAGATGTGGATTACAGATTTTAATCCAGAAAATTTTAAAAGACCAATTAAACTTTCGTATAATCTTATCGACTCAAAAAATGATAAAAAGATTTTATCTAAAGGAGATAAGTTAAATTTTGTTATCGCAAAAAAATTACAGGAAAAAGGTTTAAAAACAATTTTAATTTCCAATGATCAAATCATAGGAAAATATATTGCCAATGACATAAAAGATAAGAATGGCGATTTATTAATTGGTGCCGGATTTGATATTACTGAGGATGTCTTAGAAAAAATTATAATTAATAACGAAAAAAGTTTAGATATTGTTAATATTGACCCTATAAACAAAGGTCCTTACCTCTTAGAAACTCTTAAAATAGATAAGAATCAAAATAAAACAGACGCACTTAACGATATTTACAAAGTTTTAAGACCAGGGGAAGCACCATCTTTAGAAATTGCAGAAGAGATATTCACTAACCTTTATTTTAAAAAAGAAAGGTATGATTTATCAGAAGTAGGTAGAGTTAAATTAAACTCAAAACTCAATTTAAATGTAAGCAACAAAAAGACAGTATTATCTACAGAAGATGTAATTGCAATCATTAGATTTATGCTAGATCTTAGAGACGGTAGAGGTGAAGTTGATGATATCGACCACTTAGGTAATAGAAGAGTTAGATCTGTTGGAGAGCTTGTAGAAAATCAATTTAGAATTGGTTTATTGAGAATGGAGAGGACCGTAAAAGAAAAAATGTCAACTTTTCTTGAAATTGAGTCTGCAATGCCCCAAGATTTAATAAACGCTAAACCTATAACAACTTCGTTGAAAGATTTTTTTGCAACATCTCAGTTATCTCAATTTATGGATCAAACTAATCCTCTTTCTGAAATTACACATAAAAGAAGGGTCTCAGCACTAGGACCTGGTGGTTTAACAAGAGAAAGAGCTGGTTTCGAAGTTAGAGACGTTCATCCAACTCATTACGGAAGAATTTGCCCAATTGAAACTCCTGAAGGACCCAATATTGGTTTGATAAACAGTTTAGCCACTTATTGCAGAGTAAATAAATTTGGTTACATCGAAAGCCCTTATAAAAAAGTTATTAATGGCAAGGTAACCTCGGAAATAAAATATTTATCAGCTATTGAAGAAGAAAAATATACAATTGCTCAAGCTAATTCAGCAATTAAAAAAGATGGTTCTTTTGAAGAAGAACTTGTTGCATGTAGAAAAAATTTAAACTTTGAGTTAGCAAACAGAGAAAATATTGACTTCATAGATGTTTCACCGAAACAACTTGTATCAGTTGCAGCCGCACTTATACCATTTTTAGAAAATGATGATGCAAATAGAGCTTTAATGGGATCAAACATGATGAGGCAAGCAGTACCGTTATTAAAGCCAGAGTCTCCTTTAGTTGGCACAGGCATAGAGTCAGACGTAGCTTTAGACTCAGGTGTAACAATCGTTGCAAAAAGAAGTGGAATAGTTGACAAAATTGATGGAAAAAGAATAGTCGTTAAGGCAACAGAAGTGACAGATCTTTCTCAATCTGCCGTAGATATTTATAACTTATCAAAATTCCAAAGATCTAATCAAAACACATGTATAAATCAAAAACCATTAGTTAAAGTTGGTGACGAGATAAAAAAAGGAGATATCATTGCTGATGGACCGGCAACGAAACTCGGTGAGCTTGCGTTGGGCAAAAACGTAACAGTAGCATTTATGCCATGGCAAGGATACAATTTTGAAGACTCTATTTTAATCTCTGAAAGATGTGTTACTGATGATGTTTTTACCTCGGTTCATATAGAAGAATATGAGTCAATGGCTAGGGATACGAAGCTTGGAGCTGAGGAAATAACAAGAGATATTCCTAATGTAAGCGAAGAAAGTTTAAGAAATTTAGATGAGTCCGGAATTGTTTATGTTGGAGCCGAGGTTAAACCTAGCGATATTCTTGTTGGAAAAGTAACGCCTAAGAGCGAAACTTCATCGAGTCCAGAAGAAAAATTATTGAGATCAATTTTTGGTGAAAAGGCTACTGATGTTAGAGACTCATCTTTAAAATTGCCATCAGGTAGTACAGGTGTAGTAATAGATGTAAGGGTATTTAATAGACATGGAATAGAAAAAGATGAAAGGTCAATAGCAATCGAAAGAGCTGAAATAGAGAGTGTTCAGGAAGACCGGAAAGTTGAAGAAGAAATTTTAAATAGAAACATCAAGTTACGAGCAATTGATTTATTGAATAATCAAAAGATTAATAAACAATATAAAGATTTAAAACCAGAGACAACTTTAAACAAAAATGATTTTGACAATTTAAGCTTAAAGGACCTTTGGAAACTTTCATTTCAACAGCAAGAACTTAACGATGATTTAGAAAAATTGAAAAATCAGTTTGATGATGCATCGAACGATATAAAACTAAGATTTGAAGACAAAGTTGCAAAAATACAGCAAGGAGACGACTTATTACCAACTGTTATGAAAGTGGTGAAAGTTTTTGTTGCAGTGAAAAGAAGATTAATGCCAGGAGACAAAATGGCTGGAAGACATGGAAATAAAGGAGTTGTTAGTAAGATTGTTCCGGTCGAGGACATGCCGTATATGAAAAATGGTAAGCCTGTAGATATAGTTCTTAATCCATTAGGAGTACCAAGTCGGATGAATGTTGGACAAATCTTAGAAACGCACTTAGGATGGTCTTGCTCTGAGTTAGGTGAACAAATTAAAACATATTTAAAAGATTTCGACACAAAAATTGATAAAATAAAAGAAAAGCTAAAAGATGTATACGGCAAAGAATATTATAATAATGTAATTTCAAAGTTATCTAAGAAAGAAATTGCAGAATTGATAGAAAATATTTCAAACGGAGTGCCTATTTCAACTCCAGTCTTTGATGGTGCAAGCACAAAGGATATTACTGAAATGTTAGATTTAGCTAATCTACCAAATTCAGGACAAACTAATTTATGGAATGGGCAAACTGGTGAAAAATTTGATCGACCTGTCACTGTTGGAATTATTTATATGCTCAAACTTAATCATTTGGTTGAAGATAAGATACATGCAAGGTCAACTGGTCCTTATAGTTTAGTCACTCAACAACCTTTAGGTGGAAAAGCACAACTCGGTGGACAAAGATTTGGTGAAATGGAAGTGTGGGCTTTAGAAGCATACGGAGCTTCGTATACGCTACAAGAAATTTTAACAGTTAAATCAGACGATGTAGCTGGTAGAACTAAAGTTTATGAAACAATAGTAAAAGGAAACAATAACTTTGAATCAGGTGTTCCAGAATCTTTTAATGTCTTGGTAAAAGAAATAAGAGCACTTGGTCTAAACATTGAATTAAACTAATGAGTAAAACACTTACAAAAAACTTTGATAATCAAAATTTAGTTCCAGAAAATAATTTTGATAGTATAAAAATTACTTTAGCAAGTCCCGAAAAAATTAAATCATGGTCATATGGTGAAATTAAAAAACCAGAAACTATAAACTACAGAACTTTTAGGCCTGAAAAAGATGGATTGTTTTGTTCAAGAATTTTTGGACCGGTAAAAGATTATGAATGTTTATGTGGAAAATACAAACGAATGAAGTTTAGAGGAATTATATGCGAGAAGTGCGGTGTAGAGGTAACGAAGTCAAATGTAAGAAGAGAAAGAATGGGCCACATAGATTTAGCTTGCCCAGTTGCTCACATATGGTTTTTAAAATCACTTCCTAGTCGAATTTCACTAGCCATAGATATGAAACTTAAAGAAGTTGAGAAAGTTTTATATTTTGAAAGCTTTATTGTTGTTGAGCCTGGATTAACAACCCTAAAAAAAGGGCAGCTTTTATCTGAAGAAGCTTTAATTAAAGCGCAAGATGAGTTTGGAGAAGATGCTTTCTCTGCAGGAATAGGTGCTGAAGCTGTTAGAGAAATATTAGTAAATCTTGATTTAGCAAAAGAACAAAAAAAATTGAGAGATTCTTTAAAAGAAATTAAGTCAAAAGTTACAGAAGAAAGAACAATAAAAAGACTTAAATTAATCGAATCGTTCATTTCTTCAGGAAATAAACCCGAATGGATGATTTTAACATCAGTCCCAGTCATACCTCCAGAATTAAGACCACTTGTACCTCTTGATGGTGGTAGATTTGCTACGTCAGATTTAAACGATCTCTATAGAAGAGTAATAAACAGGAACAATAGATTAAAAAGACTTTTAGATCTTAAAGCTCCAGATATTATTGTAAGAAATGAAAAAAGAATGCTCCAAGAATCAGTTGATGCACTTTTTGACAATGGTAGAAGAGGTAGAGTAATAACTGGAACAGGTAAACGTCCTTTAAAGTCTTTAGCAGAAATGCTTAAAGGAAAGCAGGGTAGATTTAGACAAAATTTATTAGGTAAAAGAGTAGATTATTCTGGCCGATCAGTAATAGTAGTTGGACCTGAGCTAAAGTTACATCAATGTGGATTGCCAAAAAAAATGGCTTTAGAACTGTTTAAACCTTTTTTATACGCACGCTTAGATAAATTGGGCCTTGCAACCACAATTAAGCAAGCAAAGAGATTGGTTGAGAAGGAAAAAAGTGAAGTTTGGGACTCGCTAGAAAATATTATAAGAGAACATCCAATATTATTAAACCGAGCTCCAACCTTACATAGACTCGGTGTTCAAGCATTTGAAGCCAAACTTATTGAGGGAAATGCAATAGAGCTTCACCCTTTAGTTTGTGCTGCATTTAATGCAGATTTTGATGGTGATCAAATGGCAGTTCATATTCCTTTAAGCTTAGAGGCTCAGCTAGAAGCCAGAGTGTTAATGATGTCGACAAACAATATTCTAAGTCCATCAAATGGTAAACCGATTATAGTTCCAAGTCAGGATATAGTTTTAGGGATTTATTATTTATCTCAAGCAGAAGACAATGACAAAAAACCTCGAGGAATATTTTCTGGTGTAGAAGAAATCGAACAAGCCTTAGAGAGCAAATCAATAAGCTTACATTCAAAAATAATTTCAACTTTCAAGACCGTTGATAATAATGGTAAATCAAAATTAGAAAAATACACAAGCACAGCAGGTAGATTTCTATTGGCAAATCTTCTTCCAATTAATCATAATATTAAATTTAGTCTAATAAATAGACTTTTAACGAAAAAAAATGTTTCTGAAGTAATTGATACAATTTTTAGATATTGTGGCCAAAAAGAAACAGTAATTTTCTGTGATAGAATTAAAACATTAGGGTTTAAACATGCCTTCAAAGCAGGAATATCATTTGGAAAGGATGATTTATTAATTCCTAAAACTAAGGAAAATTTAATAAGTAATACAAAAAAACAAATAGAAGAATATGAAAAGCAATATTCTGATGGATTGATAACAAGAGGTGAGAAATACAATAAAGTTGTAGACATTTGGTCTAAATGTACAGATACAGTAGCTAACGAGATGATGAAAGAAATTTCGTCTGCTGAAAAAGTTTACGATAATGATAGAATAGAAACTAATTCAGTGTATATGATGGCTGACTCAGGGGCCAGAGGATCTCAAGCTCAAATGAAACAATTGGCTGGCATGAGAGGTTTAATTGCTAAACCATCTGGAGAAATTATTGAAACTCCAATTATTTCCAACTTTAAAGAAGGTCTATCAGTGCTCGAATACTTTAATTCTACGCATGGAGCTAGAAAAGGATTAGCAGATACGGCACTTAAGACTGCTAATTCAGGTTATTTAACAAGAAGATTATGTGATGTTGCTCAAGACGTGCAAGTCACAAAAGCTGAATGTGATCCTAAAAAAAGATCTTCCGTTACTATTTCTGAAATTATAGAGGGTGGAAATATCCTTGTAAGTTTATCAGAGAGAGTATTAGGGAGAGTTATCGCAGAAGATGTTAAAAATCCAGTCACAGGTGAGTCAATTATTAAAAAAAATAAATTGATAGATGAATTTGATTGTGAAAAAATTGATGCAGCAGGCGTTAAATCTGTAAATGTTTATTCAGTTATTACTTGCGCTTCTACTAAAGGTGTATGCCAAGTTTGTTATGGTAGAGATTTAGCCCGAGGAAAACTAGTAAGTGTTGGAGAAGCGGTAGGAATGATAGCCGCTCAATCGATTGGTGAACCTGGAACTCAGTTAACAATGAGAACTTTCCACGTTGGTGGGACAGCCCAAATTAAAGAAGAGTCTCAAATAATTGCGCAAACTAAAGGAAAATTAAACATTATAAACAAAAATTTAATTGAAGACTCTAAGAAAAATATCATTGTAATGAGCAGAAATACACAACTAAGTATTGAAGATGATAGCGGAAGACAATTAGCTATATATAAAGTTAATTATGGATCAAAATTATTTTTCAAAGATGGTGAAATAATTGAAAAAGGAAAAAAAATAGCCGAATGGGATCCTTACACATTACCAGTTATTGCAGAGACAGGTGGAATTGTTAATTATATGGATTTAACAGAGGGAAGTTCATTAACTGAAACTCTTGATGATGCTACGGGCTTATCATCTAAATCAGTTACAGACTGGAAATCATCTTCTAAAAATTCAGAACTTAAACCACGTATAACGCTTAGAGATGATAAAGGGGAAATTATAAAAAAAGCTGATGGAAACGAAGCAAGATATTACTTGGTGCCTGATACTATATTATCTGTAAAAGATGGCCAAAAAATTTCTGCTGGAGACGTCTTGGCTCGATTACCAAAAGAAACATCTAAAACTAAGGATATAACAGGTGGCCTCCCTAGAGTTGCAGAATTATTTGAAGCTCGAAGACCAAAGGACAGTGCCATAATTGCAGAAAATGATGGAGTGATTGAATTTGGTAAAGAAGTGAGAGGTAAACAAAAAATCTCAATTGTTTCTTCTAGCGGTGAGACATCTAATTATTTAATACCAAAAGGAAAACACGTAAACTTTAACCAAGGAGAAAAAATTAAGAAAGGTGAATATTTATTAGATGGAAGTCCTGCTCCACATGATATTTTAAGGATTTTAGGTGTTGAAAAATTAACTGAATATTTTGTTAGCGAAGTTCAAGAAGTCTATAGACTTCAAGGTGTTGTAATTAATGATAAACATATTGAAACCATTGTAAGACAAATGCTTAAAAGAGTTGAGATTAAAGATCCTGGGGACTCTGGATTATTAACTGGTGAAGTTATTGACTTATTAGACATTAATAAAATTAATGAAGATTTAAGACAAAATAAAAAGAAACCTGCAGTTTTTGAAAGAGTGTTACTTGGTATAACAAAAGCTTCTTTACAAACCAATTCTTTCATTTCTGCTGCATCATTCCAAGAAACCACTAGAGTTTTAACAGATGCTTCTATTAAAGGTAAAACTGATAAGTTAGAAGGTCTAAAAGAAAATGTGATAGTAGGAAGACTTGTACCTGCCGGAACTGGATTAGCGAAAATAGACTGGGATAAACAGGCAAGAGATCAAGACAAGGCAAGACTTGAAGAACTTAAAAAAGAGGAGCTAGAATCCTCACCAATAGCTACTGAACAGCAAATTTAACAATAAATAAACAGCCAAATAATATTGACTTTTATCAT
>MDSV01212853.1_pt1 | contig 10493 bp, 7 predicted proteins | sample 810851 | NCBI WGS metagenome assembly MDSV01 (sample SAMN05326640, study PRJNA326480) | marine metagenome | isolation source: seawater | place: Atlantic Ocean: North East | collected 2012
AATTTTCATTTTATTTTTTTTTTCAAAATAAGTTAAGTCATCAACAAAATTTTCTTTTAAAAAATCAGATATTTTTTTACATACTTTTAAATCAACAAATTTAGCTTTATTAATAACAGATTTTAACTCTACTAATTTTAATAATTTTTGTGCAAAAGACTCATCAGTAAGTTCAACTTTCCATCTAACAGCGCTTTCTCTAAGTCTTTGTCTAGACATTTCAAGAAGTCCAAAATTACTTATTCTTCCAATTTGAATTCTTGCTCTGTCAGTTCTGCATTTTTCTTTAAGTCTTCTCTCTACCATTCTCCTATTTCCATAACTTAACATATCTATAAAATCTATAATGATTAACCCAGAAAGATCTCTTATTTTTATTTGTCTAGCTATTTCTTCAGCAGCTTCTAGATTTGTGTCAAGAGCAGTATTTTCTACATTTTTTTGTTTTATTGAACTTCCAGAATTAATATCAATTGATACAAGAGCTTCTGTAGGATTTATTACAAGATAACCACCGGAGTTTAATTTAATTTCCGAGTCAAATATTTGATTTAGTTTTTGTTCAATACCTTCTTCAATAAATAGAGGTGTTCTACCCCTGTATTTTTTTATCTTTTTAACATGAGATGGCATCATCATTTTCATAAAATTTTGTGCTTTTTTATAACCTTCATTGCCTTCAATTATTATATTCAAAGTATTTTCATCAAACATATCCCTCAGCGTTCTTTTTATAATTTCACTTTCCTGATGTATCAAAGATGGTGCTATAGAGTTAAGAGCATTATCTTTAATTTGATTCCAAGTTTTGATTAAAGTTTCTAAGTCATGATTAATTTCATTCTTAGTTTTATTACTACCTGCTGTTCTTACGATTAATCCCATTTCTTTTGGAATTTCAATTTCATTTAAAATTGATCTTATTTTTTTTCTTTCCACAGGATTAAAAATTTTTCTTGAGATACCACCACCTTTTGGAGTATTAGGCATTAAAACAATATATTTACCTGCAATTGAAATAAAAGTACTTAACGCGGCACCTTTTTGTCCTCTTTCATCTTTTATTACTTGTACAAGAATAACTTGATTAGGTTTAATAACTTCTTGAATTTTATATCTTTTAAATTTTGTATATTTTTCTTTTTTTATTTCTTTTCCTTCATTATTACTTTCGTTTAATTCAATTTCATTTTTATCTTTTTCATCATTTTCATTAGAACTTAATTTTTCATCCTTAATATCTATATTTTCTTCAATCTCATTTTTTTCAATCTCAATAGGATCATCTTCTTCAAATTTTCCCTCAGCTAAATTTTTTTCTTCTTTAGCTTCAACTTCTTTAGATAATTTTTCTCTCGCTTTTTCTTCTTCCTGTTTAATCTTTTCTAAATCACTTCTTGGAATTTGATAATAATCAGATTGAATATCATTAAAGGATAAAAATCCATGTCTTTCCCTTCCGAAATCTATAAATGCAGCTTGAAGAGAAGGCTCGATTCTACTTACCTTACCTAGATAAATATTATTTTTTATTAAATTATTCTTTAGACCCTCGTACTCATAGTCTTCAATGTTATTATCTGATTTGAGTACAACCCTAGTTTCATTTGGATGCGAAGCATCAATGTATAAATTTTTTTCCATAATTTTTGATTTAATTGTTTCATTTAAATTTTAAGTATTAAAAAATTTTGTTTTCTAATTGTGCCTTATCTTTAACAAATTCCTTTATATAATGGAATTAAATTATGTAATGAAATCACAATGACAAGACTCTTTAAAAAAATTCTAATAATTATATCAAGTTTACTGCTATTTATATCAATTACAATTTTGGGTATTTTATGGTCATTTTCAAACAATATTCCAGATTATAAATTTTTGAAAAATTACAAACCCCCTGTTTCTAGCAAAATGTACTCAGGAAATGGTGATTTAGTTGCAGATTTTTCAAAAGAAAAAAGAATATTTGTTCCATATGCCGCAATACCAAAAAATGTAATAAATGCTTTTTTATCTGCAGAAGATAAAAATTTTTTTTCACACCCTGGAGTTGATGCGAAAGGTGTTTTAAGGGCAACATTAAATAATATTCAAAATATAATGAGTTCAAAAAGACTTGAAGGAGCCTCGACTATAACACAACAGGTAGCAAAAAATTTTTTGTTAACTAATGAAGTAAGTATTAATAGAAAATTAAAAGAAGCAATTCTTGCATTTCGAATCGAACGAGCTTTATCAAAAGAGAGAATACTGGAGTTATATCTTAATCAAATTTATTTAGGCAGCGGAGCTTATGGTGTTGCAGCAGCAAGTTTAGAATATTTTGATAAATCAATAAAAGAACTTAATTATTCTGAAGCAGCAATGTTAGCAGCTCTTCCTAAAGCTCCAAGCAGATATAATCCATATAGAAATAATGAAATAGCAAAATTTAGAAGGGATTTAGTTTTAAAAAATTTATATGAAAATAATATTTTAGAGTTAGAAAAATATAAAAAATTTAAAAATCAACCCATTATATTAAAAAAATCTAAAAAGATTTTTTTAGAAGATTCGCAATATTATATCGAAGATGTTAGAAAAAATATTATTGATTTATTGACTTACGAAAAAGTTTATAAACAAGGTTATAATATCAACACACCAATAAATTTAAATTTACAAAAAATAGCAACCCAAACTCTTAGAGATGGACTTGTAGCATACGATAGAAGAAAAGGATGGCGTGGACCGATACAAAATATTTCATATACAAATAATTGGCATACTAAATTTGATAAAAAATATAGATTAGAGAAGTCTATTGGTTGGCAAATCGCAATAGTAAAAAAATTGAATAAATTTGAAGTGAATATAGAAACGGAAAATAAATTAAAAGGTATAATCAGATATAAAGATATTTCTTGGACGAAAAAAGAATTTAAAGATGTATTAAAAAAAGGCGATATAATTTATGTAAAAAACTTAAAAGAAAACTTTTATAGCCTCCAACAGTTACCAAAAATCAATGGAGGTATTGTGGTAATGGATCCTTATACTGGAAGAGTATTAGCTTTAAGTGGAGGATTTAGTTTTAAAAATAGTGAATTTAATAGAGCTTCACAAGCATTAAGACAGCCAGGATCAGCATTTAAACCATTTGTTTACGCTTTAGCTTTAGAAAATCAATACACTCCATCTTCTATAGTATTAGATGCACCACTTGTATTGGATCAAGGAATAGATCTTAAAAAATGGAAACCCGAGAATTATGGAAAAAAATTTTATGGACCTTCAACACTAAGAGTTGGTTTGGAAAAATCAAGAAATCTAATGACTGTAAGAATAGCACAAAATTTAGGTGTAGATAAATTAGCAAATTTTTCAAAAGAATTAAATATTTATAAGAATCCTGAAGAATTATTATCTATTTCTTTAGGTTCAGCTGAAACGACATTATTAAGCTTAAGTGCAGCTTATTCTACATTTGTAAACGGAGGAAAATTAATTAAACCTGTTATTATTGATAGAATTCAAGATGGAGAAGGTAATACAATAATTAATAATGAAAATAGAAAATGTATAAATTGTGATCTCATTTCATACACTGGTAAAGAACTTCCAAAAATTGATGATGATTATAAACAAGTTTTGTCTCCTCAAACTGCTTATCAAATAACTTCTATTTTAGAAGGTGTTGTAGAAAGAGGTACAGCAAAAAAATTGAAAAAATTAAAATTAAATATTGCTGGAAAAACAGGAACTACAAATGAAAATACAGATGCATGGTTTATTGGATTTACATCAAATTTAGTAATAGGTGTTTATGTTGGGATGGATAATCCAAAACCATTAGGTAAATACGAAACAGGCTCAAAAGCAGCTCTTCCAATATTTAAAAATTTTGTAAAAAAAGCTGTCAAAAAATCTGACGCAAGACCTTTCAAAGTACCAAAAGATATTACATTAATGGTTATTGATCCTAAAACAGGAGAAAAAGCAAAATTTACTTCTAAAAATACAATTATTGAGTCTTACAAAAGCAAAAATGTATTAAATGGAAAAGTAATATATTCAGAAAACAATAGATTAGACACTAATAATATATTAAAGTTTTATTAATGGATGATAAATATTTAAATTTAAAAAAAGAAATTGAAAAGATAAACCAAAGAGTAAAGGAGTATCTTTGAAAAAAATAAAATCAAAATTAAATTAGAAGAACATAATCACAATTTATTAGATAGCTCTATTTGGCAGGATAAATCTAAATCAAAAATTATTATCAAAGAAAAAAAATTATTTGAAAATTTGATAAACTCTTATGATACTTCAATTATTAAATTAGAAGATTTAGATGATCTTTATCAATTAGCTATTGAAGAAAATAATATTAATATTCAAAACGAAGTTATACAAAATATTAAAGAATTAAGATCTTTCGTAAAAAAAAATGAGATCAATTGTTTTCTATCGAGTGAAACAGATTCATTTGATTGCTATATTGAAATTCATGCTGGAGCAGGTGGAACGGAAAGCCAAGATTGGGCAGACATGTTAAGAAGAATGTATATGAAATGGTCGGATAAAAAAAATTTTAATTCTCAATTAGTAAGTGAACATAAAGGAGATGAAGCAGGCATAAAATCTTCTACTATAAAAATTGAAGGTGATTATGTTTATGGATGGCTAAAAAAGGAGTCTGGCATTCATCGATTAGTGAGAATATCCCCTTTTGATTCAGGAGCAAGGAGACATACAAGTTTTGCAAGCGTCTGGATTTATCCAGTAATTAATGAAAGTATAAAAATTGAAATATTAGAAAAAGATATAAGAATTGACACCTATCGCTCAAGTGGTGCTGGTGGTCAACATGTAAATACAACTGATAGCGCTGTTAGAATTACTCATTTACCCTCAAAAATAGTTGTTCAATGTCAAAATGAAAGATCTCAACATAAAAACAAAGAGACATGCATGAACATGTTAAAAGCAAGACTTTATGATTTTGAAATGAAAAAAAAAGAAGAAAAAGATAATAATGCAGCGTCAACAAAGTCTGATATAGGATGGGGTCATCAAATTCGCTCCTATATACTGCAACCGTATAGATTAGTTAAGGACAACAGGACAAATTATGAAAACACTAGTCCAGAAAAAGTATTAAATGGTGAAATTGATGATTTTTTAGAAACATCTTTATACCAAACAAAATGAAAAAAAATATTTTAAGAATAACAATTTTTGTATTAGTTTTTTTATTAATTTCAGTGTTTTATTTAAGTACCATAGGAATTAAGACAGACAAATTTAATTCTAAAATTGAAAATCAATTTAAGAAAATTAATCAAAATTTGAAAATAGATTTAAAAAAGATAAATATTATTTTAGATCCATTTAATTTTAATTTTAAATTAAAAACAATTGGCATAAATTTAAATTACAATAAAAAAATTATACAATTAGAAAATGTTAAATCAATTATTCCAATTAAATCTTTAATTAATAATAATTTTTCATTATCAAAATTAGATATATCCACCAAACCTTTAAAAATAAATGATTTAATTTCATTTATAAGAATATTCAAAAATGATGTAAAATTTTATTTAGCGGAAAAATTGATTAAAGATGGTTATTTAGTTGCAGATTTAAATCTTGAATTCGACAAAAATGGAAAGATAAAAGATAATTTTACAATTAATGGTTTTGTTAAAAAAGGAAAAATTGATTTATTTAGAAAATATAAAATATCAGATATAGAATTTGATTTTGATTTTTACAAGAATGATTTCAAGTTGATTGATGTCAAACTGAAAACAAACAATAATATTATTTCAATACCAAAAATAATAGCAAAAAAAAACAAAATAAATTAGAAGTTTTAGGCGAGTCTAAAAGTAGTAAAATTTTTCTTAAGCAAGAGGATATTAATAATTTTATAGAGTCAGATAAACTTTTATTTGATATAAAAAAACTTGAGTTTGGATATTCAAATACTTTTAGTTTTGAAATTGATAATAAATTTAAGACTAAAAATTTAAGAATAGATTCAAAAATTGATCTTAAAGATCTTGAAATTTCAAACAATTTAAATTTAGTTAAGATTTTTCCTAAATCAAAAAAAAGTATTAATTTATTTGACCATCAAATAAAGATTAGTTTTTATAACGACAAAGTCAATATAGATGGATTTGGTAAAATCCATTTTCAGAATAATGAAGATAAGATTGAATATAAAATTGAAAAAACAAAAAAAAAACTAAGATTTAATACTCAATTAGATATTATTGATAATGAAATTAGATTAGATTTTTTAAATTATCAAAATAATCTAAAATCAAAATCAGAGTTAGTAATCGAAGGCATAAAAAATAAGAACGGAAATTATTTATTAAATAAAATAAATTTAAAAGATAATGAATCAAATTTCTATATAGATGATTTGTCTCTTAATAAAGATTTTCAAATTAAAGAATTTAAGAATATAAATCTAAATTACTTAGATAATGAAAATAAAAAAAATAAAATAAATATAGCAAATAAAAATAAATCATATTATTTAACAGGTCAAAATTTCAATGCTTCAAAAATTATTGACGATTTGTTGAAAAAGAATGTGGAATCTAAAAAAAAGATATTTGATAAAGATTTTAAACTTAATATAAAAATTAATAAGGTTTTTTTAGATAACAACCATTCTATAAACGATTTTAAAGGCTATATTATTTATGATGGAAATGAAATTTATGAAGCAAATCTTAAATCAAGCTTATCAGAAAAAAAAATATTAAGACTTACTGTTAAGACAGTTGACTCAAAAAAAATAACAACTCTTTATTCTGATATAGCCAAACCATTTGTTAATAGATTTGAGTTTATAAAAGGTTTTGATGAGGGTAATTTAGATTTTTATTCAATTAAAAGAAATGATATTTCAGTTTCAACACTAAAAATTGATAACTTTAAAGTTCAAGAAATTCCAGTTTTAGCAAAATTACTTACACTCGCATCACTTCAAGGTATAGCTGATTTATTGACCGGAGAGGGCATAAGATTTACAGATTTTGAAATGAAATTTTCAAATCAAAAAAAATTAATGAAAATTGATGAAATGTATGCAATCGGACCAGCAATTTCAATTTTGATGGAAGGCTATATTGAAAGTGATAAACTAATAAGTCTTCGAGGAACTTTAGTACCAGCTACTACAATTAATAGAACTATTTCATCGATACCTTTGATAGGTGACATTTTAGTTGGTAAAAAAGTTGGAGAAGGTGTATTTGGCGTGAGCTTTAAAATTAAAGGACCACCAAAAGATTTAAAAACTACTGTAAACCCAATTAAAACTTTGACTCCAAGATTTATCACTAGGACATTAGAAAAAATTAATAAAAACTAAACAAGTTTAATTTTAATATGTCTTTTTTTTCCTATTGAAAGTTTTAAATAATTTTTATCAAATAGCTCATTTTTGATTATAAATTTTTCATCATTAACAAGTTTGCCATTTATTTTTATAGCATTACCTTTAATTAATCTTCTTATTTCACTTTTTGAGTTTTCTAATTTAGATAGAATAATAAGATCTATAATATTAATTTGTTTATCAATAACTTTTGAATTTATCTTAAATGACGGTAAATTTTCTCCAAGAGAATTTCCTGAAAAAGCTTCCTTAGCAGCCTGTTCAGAATTTTGAGCATCTTTTTTACCATGAAGCATTTCAGTTGCTTTATTTGCTAATATAATTTTTAATTCATTTATATTATCATTTTTTAAACTCTTAATTTCATTCACTTCAAGATCAGTAAAAATTTTTAAAAATTTTATAACATCTCTATCATCTGTATTTCTCCAAAATTGCCAGTATTCGTATGCAGATAGAAATTTTTTATCTAACCAAACAGCACCAGTCTCTGTTTTTCCCATCTTTGCTCCTGAAGCTAAAGTAATCAAAGGAGTTGTTAAACCATATACTTGTTTATTGGAATATTTTTTTATAAGTTCCACACCATTAACAATATTTCCCCATTGATCAGATCCACCTATTTGAAGGGTACAATCTTTTTTTTTATTTAGTTCAAGAAAATCATATGCTTGAAGAATCATATAATTAAATTCCATGTAACTTAGTGATTGCTCTCTTTCCAATCTAGTTTTAACACTTTCAAAACTAAGCATTTTGTTAATAGTAAAATGTTTTCCTATATCTCTTAAAAAAGAAATATAGTTCAAACCTTTAAGCCAAGAATAATTATTTACAAAAATTGGTCTAGTTTTTGGATTTTTAACATCTAAAAAATTTTTTAATATTTTTTCTATATTTTTGATATTTTTATCTATTTCTTTTTCACTTAATATTTTTCTTGTTTTATCTTTACCAGAAGGGTCACCAATTCTAGTTGTTCCTCCACCTAATAACACAATTGGTCTATGACCATATTTCTGGAGTAATCTCAAACACATTATTTGAAGGAGACTACCAACGTGAAGACTTTCAGCTGTGCAGTCAAAGCCTATATAGCCATTGATTTTTTCTTTATCTAATAATTTAGATAACTCTTCTTCACTAGTACATTGATAGAAAAAACCTCTATCTTTAAATTCTTTTAAAAATTTATTCATAGGTCTATAGTTCTACATTATACAATATTTGATAAAAAAGAATATGAATGGATAAGATTTATACAGCTTTAGGACTGATGAGTGGAACTTCAATGGATGGAGTGGATGCCTCGATAATACAGTCTGATGGTAATAGAGAATATACAACAAAATTAGACAGATATTTTGAGTACGACCTCGAACTTAGAAAAAAATTAATAAATATTAGAGCTAAAATCCTTAATGTAGACCATTTGAATGTTTATTATAGGGAAATAAAAGATTTAGAGAGAGAAGTTACCTTATTTCATGCTAATGCTGTTAATGAGATTATTACAAATTCCAAAATCCAAATAGATTTTATAGGATTTCATGGCCACACAATATTTCATGATAGCAAGAAAAAAATTTCTAAACAAGTCGGTGATGGAAAGTTATTATCTCAATTAACTAAAAAAAGGGTCATTTATGATTTTCGACAAAATGATTTAAAAAATGGGGGTCAAGGAGCACCTTTAACACCAATTTTTCATAATGCTATGGTAAACAAATATTTGAATAAAGAATTAAATAAATTTTATTCAATAGATGTTTTAAATATAGGAGGTATTGCGAATATTACTAAAACAATAAAATGGGAGAATTTTTCGAGCCTAAGTAATTCAAAGAATTTAATAGCCAGTGATATTTCTCCAGGTAATTGTTTAATAGATGAATGGGTAAGAAAAAACTCTAAAAAAAAATATGACAAAGATGGATTACTCGCAAGCGCTGGTAAGTCCGATGATTTAATTTTAAATCAAGCATTAGAAAATTTTAACGTTGACTCTTCTTATGATGTGTCTTTAGATGTTAATGATTTTGATATGTCCTTTGCAAAAGGACTTTCTTTGGAAAATGGTGCTTCAACTATAACAGATTTTACAGCATCACTTATTGCTAAGGCATTAATTCATTTATATTCAGATCCAATACAAAATAAGATTTTTTTGGTATGTGGTGGAGGCAGAAAAAATAAATATTTGGTAAAATCAATTGCCAATCAATTAGGAGATTTTAAAAAAATATTTTTACATCTTTCAGAAAAATATGGTATTAATGGTGACTTTGTAGAGTCCCAAGCTTTCGCTTATTTATCTATTAGATCATTTTTAAAATTACCTATTTCTTTTCCTTCTACTACTAGATGCAAAGAACCAACATGTGGTGGTGTCTTAGTACAAAATTTTTAATAGAGAGCAGTTTCTTTTTTAATGTATTTATCTAAATTTTTTACTAAATTGTACTCACTTTTAGAAAAAAAATGATTAGCCTCTGGAATAGTTTGAAAATCAACTTTAATTCCTTTTTGAGAGCTAAGTCTTTTGTTAAGTTCATTTATATATTCTGATGGTACTAATTCATCTTTTTTACCGCAAATTATTATACCTGAGGTAGGACATGGTGATAAAAAAGAAAAATCATATACATTAGGTTGTGGGGATATTGCTACAAATCTATTTATTTCTGGTCTTCTCATTAGTAGCTGCATTGCTATCAAAGACCCGAAAGAAAATCCTGAAACCCAACATTGTGAGTTATCAAAATTTTCTCTTTCCAGCCAATCTAAGGCAGCAGCAGCATCTGCTAATTCTCCTTGGCCATTATCAAATTCACCATCACTCTTACCAACTCCTCTAAAGTTTACCCTACAAACAGAAAAATCGTTATCCATAAAAGTGTTAAATGTCTCAACAACAACTTTATTATTCATTGTACCTCCGTACTGAGGATGAGGCTGCAAAACAAGAGCTATAGGTGATGTATTTTTTTTGCTTTTGTAATATTTTGCTTCAAGCCTTCCAGCAGGACCAGGAATAAAAATTTCTAAAATTTTGTTATCCATAATTGTTATTGATTAT
>MDSV01057702.1_pt1 | contig 10492 bp, 5 predicted proteins | sample 810851 | NCBI WGS metagenome assembly MDSV01 (sample SAMN05326640, study PRJNA326480) | marine metagenome | isolation source: seawater | place: Atlantic Ocean: North East | collected 2012
AAAAGCTCTGTGGTATACAGAAAAATCATGTTGAAGGACGCTGCGATTCCGAACCGGCCAACCAACGCAACAGCGGTCTGTGCACCCCCCGTCGAAAACCCGCTCACAAGACACCCGAAGCCGGCGACGGTCAGTAGGAACATCAGCGTGTGCTTCCTCCCCACCTTCTCTACCGAAACCTGGGCGAAAGCGTATGAGACCATTTCGACGAGAGCTGATAGAATATTGTTGAGATAGATCGACCCGCCGAGCGAGCCAACATTCAGCGACAACCCATAATACACCGCGCTGTTCACAAAGAAGACAAAGGCCATGGCAAAAAGACGTATGCGAAGTGCAGGGTAAGGAAGTACCGCCGCAATGCTCGTTGAGCTCGGTGAAGATGTTGTGGGCCTCTTAAGACGAGGTAAGCCTCGCGGAGGTATATCTTGTCCGTTTCCCTTGGCGAGGGCTGTAAGGACCTCAAGAGCTTTCTCTGATTTCCCAGCAATCAGTAGCCACTTTGGTGATTCATGGAGAAGCGGCGCGCTGATGACGCAGTATAACGCCACCGAGACGACAACAAAGATCGTATACGCGCGCCACTCCGTGATACCCATGGCGACGCATGACATCAGGACAATGCCCGACGCCCACCAATACTGAGTGGCGATACCCAAACGAGAGCGCCACTTAGCACCCAGGGGCTCTATGCTGAGAACGAACGATGCCACGCCGACGCCGCCACAACCGAAGCCGATGATAAACTTGCTCCAAAAGTACGGCCAGAAACTGGATACAGCAGCGCTTATAGCCGACCCGAACCCCCCGATCACGAGTGATAGGTACATAGCAGGTTTACGTCCTCGAAGATCTGCTAGCTGTCCAATCAATCCCGCTCCAAAAAAGAACCCCGCAAAGAACATCGAGTCAGCTGACGAAACTTTCCAAGCATCACCACAGACGAGATTCCACTCCGACCGGATGGAGGCTGACTTTGAGACCCACTCCCATTCTTCGTGGTTCAGGCTACAAAAATCACGATCCTCACATCCATCAGGGGCAACGCAGCGCCATGCGGAGTCTCTTTCAGTAAACACAGACATCAGGGCCATGAACACGGCGGGCACCCAAGACACGGACGACAACACAAAGTGCCTCACTTGCGCTTTGCCTATCTCTCCGACGTGCAGGGAGATCACCTCCTCCACCGTCAAGCCGTCGTCCCGCGAAGGCTGGGGAGAATCATCGCCGTCGAAATGATGCATTCCGGTACCAGATGACGATGGTGTCATCATCTCCAGCACCGTGACCTCAGCACGGTTGCGCCCCCCAACTCTGCTCAACGAAGAAGGCTCTCGGAGGGTGCCCAACCCTCGTTTTTTTTCTTTTTACGCGTTTGATTTTTCCGAACCTGTCAGCCTGTACGCACGCGTTTCCGGTTCGCGACTTACAATCGGCATCGGCTTTTTGACGTGAGGTGCCGGACTAGCCGGCAGTCTTTCGGACACACGCCTCTCGAGGACACCCATCATGTCGACGATCCCTGTCTTCGGCAATGTCAATGACGTTTACGGCCCGGAGACTAGCGATGTCGAGGAGCGATACGCCAAGCTCGCGGCGGCCTTCACAGAGACCCACGGGGAGAAACCAGATCTGTTAGCGCGTTCTCCAGGACGAGTGAACCTGATTGGTGAGCACATCGACTACGAGGGATACAGCGTGCTCCCCATGGCCATCGCGTTGGATACAATTGTGGCCATCAAAGTGGACCGTAGCTCCGACAAGCTTCTTGTGTCGAACACGGACCCTAAGTTCACGGCGAAGGAGTTTACCGTCGACCCTGACCAAGCGGTGGACATCTCAAGCCATCACTGGACCAATTATGTGTTGTGCGGGTACAAAGGAGTCTTCGACTTTCTCAAAGAGGCGAAGCGGGACGCACCCAGCGCGGTGGGCATGCGCATGATTGTCGACGGTGTTGTTCCTCAGGCTAGTGGACTAAGCAGCTCTTCTGCGCTGACTTGCGCCACCTCTGTCGCTGTGATGGCTGCACACGAGCTCTCGTTCACAAAGCCCGAAGTCGCAGACTTCACATGTAAGTGCGAGAGGCACAGCGGGACGCAATCTGGAGGTATGGATCAAGCTATCAGTATAATGGGGGAGAGAGGTGTTGCTAAGTTAGTGGATTTCAATCCCGTGCGTGCCTCGGATGTGAAGCTGCCTGAAGGTGCGGCGTTTCTGATTGGTAACTGTTTGGCAGTCTCGCAAAAGGCTGTAACGGCGCACGACCGATACAACCTCAGAGTTGTCGAGTGCAGACTCGCGTCGATTGTCCTCGCTATGGAACTTGGCGTCTCGCAAGCAGAAGCTCTCGGATACTCGACTTTGAGTGAAGTGCAAAAGCTGATTGGGAGCCTGGAAGAGGCAGAAAAAGCGGTGACTAAGCATCTGCATGCTGAAGCGTACACTGCGGCGGAGCTGAAAGACATACTAGGACAGTCTCTTGAGACGCTTTTTGGGGATTCCGAAGCTTCTTTGTTGGTGTTGAAGCACAACACCACCGGATTCAAGCTGCACGATAGGGCTGTTCATGTCTACTCAGAAGCGGCGCGCGTACATAAGTTCGTGGACGAGTGTAAGGATGCGCCTTCCCTCAACAGGCTCGGTGAGCTGATGGATGCGAGCCACAAGTCGTGCAAAGAATTGTACGAGTGCTCATGCAAGGAGCTTGACGAGCTCGTGGAGGCGTTCAAGTCGGCGGGGGCTGTCGGTGCGCGTCTCACCGGGGCCGGTTGGGGAGGTTGCGCGGTGGCTTTGGTCAAAAAGGAAGCAGCGAAGGATGTGCTCGCGCGTGTTAAGGAGGCTTTCTTCTCTTCGCGTATCGAAAGCGGAGTACTGCGCGGTGAGGATCTTGGTCAGATGTTATTTGCGTCGCTCCCGTCCAGCGGGGCAGCAATCCTGAAGGGCGTCTGAAAGCCATCGTATGAATAAGCTTACGGGTGCGCAGAAAAAAGACCATCGCATTGTATTATGAAAATACCGGTGCTCACTTGCCCTTCTCTCCCCACAGAATGGAATCAACATCCTGACCCTTGCGCACGTACACACCACCGCTATCGATAAGGCCCGGGCAAGGACGATACGCCTTGATCGGCCACCAGGAAAAAAGGGGAATGGCTCCCATGCCGCCGATGATGCGGCCGGAACCGTCACACTGCATCTTGTCCTTGGCAAGACCGCAGGAGTCGCAGCTTCCAGTGCACTTAGCGTCGTCCTCCTTACCCTCGGCGCGCACCACAAGCCTGTCGGCGCGAGTTCCGGCATTACGCGTCGCACGAGTCGGCCTGATGAGATGTCGATGAGAATGGAGAGTGGGGTTAGCGAGCGTGCGAACGAACGCGAGTGAAACACGGGTGGACAGCGGTGACAAGGATAAAGTGGCATCTGGACGGCTGTGCTCGAGACTAACCTGCGAGACTTAACGCGGAGCGTCGCCGCTGCGCCGGTGGAGCAGGCCATGAAAGTCATAGTCGACGTGGACATGGTAAGAATGACCCTCGACGGCGCGTGATTTCGGTGCGCACTTATGTGTTTAGCCAGATCGCGCCGGAAGTTAAAAACGTTGTGGGCTCGACACGTTGGCAGCTGTCGAAGGCGCCAGGTCCTCTCATCCGCGGCGGGCTCGCGGCGGCCAACCGGTCAACCGGGCGGACAAAACCGTGCCTTTTTTGGTAAATCCAACAATCGCACGTTAAAGTTTCACCTTCGCTGCTGGCCATCGATACACACGCAGCGCGCGTCGCGCGTGACCAGGAGGTCCCCTACCGTCGTGTCCTTTCGCAAAGGCCGATGGGAAAGGCGTCGGGCTCGGGGTCGGAGCGGCAAGCGTCGGACGCGGCCAACAGTATGCAGCTCCAGACTTTTCAAAATGCCACGAATCGCGACGGCGAGTTCGTCGAGCTCGCAAGCTATGCCCCCGAGCTCACGTCGCGCATCTGGGACATCAGTGACGGGCGTTTGGTGAACGGCATGTGGGTACGAATGGGTGTGAACAACCCTGGCTTCGAACCCTTCGGCGGCACAGTGCACGAGTTTCAGCTCGCATTGGAGGAAGAGCTCGGGCTCGAATACGAAGAGGAACCGGGGGCGCAATTCCTCCGAAATCTCCGGGAACAAGAGCGATACAGAGACACCAATGGCTCAAGTAGTAAGTCCGCACCCGTCACCGCGCTTTACGGCGGATCTTTACCAGGCGTTACGAGACCGGTTTGGCTGATGAAGGATTACAAAGGCGAAGAGCACGAGTTCGGCTCGGAGGATGACGCCGTGTTGTTCCAGAAAAAGCAGGCGGTGCTCATGTCGCGGAAACAGGCGAAGAAGGCGAAAGCTACAGCGATGTCCGTGGCAGCGAAGCTGCTCGCTGGCAAGACGACCAGCAAAGACGACGATGAAGGCGCTGATGATGAGGGCACGGCGAAGGCTAAGAAAAAAGGCAAGGATGGTGATGATTTGAAAGGATCTGGCGAGCAGCCGCCTCCGTCTGCTGCGAGTCCACCAAAGTCGTTCGACTCAGTCGCTTCCATCACCGTTGCAGCATGCCGCCGAGATTACGAAGGCACTGACACGGAACTGAAGCGAAGACTCCGTGACGTCATCGAAGGCAACGTGTCATCGGAAATCACGAAGAAGCGAATGTTCTTACGGTCGCAAGTACAGGACGCTCTTCAAGTTTTTGCGCAAGTCATCGAAGACGAAGACGCAGTCACCGTTTGTAATTTCGTCAACTGTTTGGTGATGCAACCGGTGGTGGGGAAGCACGCAGACCTGAGTGACGTGAAGACGACGGAGGATCGGTACAAGCAGATGGAAGCGAAGATATTCGACAAGCGCGTCATCAGTTTTGAGCTGTTACGCGATGAGCCCGTTTGCATGCTGGGCATGGCCATCAAGCAACAAAGGCCGTTGAAACCCCGGGTGGTCATCGTGGTCGAGCGGTCCATCATGGAAAAGGTGTTGCGTGCGGTTACCAGCCCTGAGGCTCAGAAATCAGGCGGTTTACGCAATCTGTATCCCGCCGCGGGATGGGTTGTCGTCCCAGACGGGACGGACATGGCCTTGGCGAAAGTTAACTTTCAGATTGCTTTGGCGCGCGTCCTGAAGAGACACGCTCTCGGGGTATCCTGCGGCGGCGGATTAAACGTGTTGAGCCAAATGTACCAAGCCGCGATTTGGGATGTTCCGATGATGGTTCTGCACGGTTCTGGTAGAGTTTCTGACATTTGGATGAAGCTCTGGCCTCGCAGAACGTCCGCCGATTTCGACGCTGTCGTCGTGCACGCACAACTGCAATCTTGTGCTGGATACTCAATCGAGATGCAGTCAACGCACAACGTGCGCGAGGTTTTGAAAAAGGGCAACCTGATGCTGCATTCCATCAGCGCCAATACGAACGCATTCGAGCGTTTGTTTCGGATCGAACTCAAAGGTGATCAATTGATAACCACGGCGTTACGGCGGTTGCACTCGTATCAAGTGACCATCCGGGTGTATTCAAAGTACAAAAGGCCCCTCGCGACGTTCGCGTTGACGGTATCCTTGTTTGCCACGCTCGCATCCGTTTTCGTGTCTAATTTGGACACGTTCGGCGATTCCCAGTCGACTGGAAGGATTTGGGCCGGACGGATATTGCGGTGGATCGCTGTCGTTGCACCGGCAGTGTTAGTGGTGCTCAACTCCATCGAAAACTTTGTTAACTTGAACAACATGCTCATCATCGCGGAAAGAGCGTCAGCGAAAGTGGAAAGTCTGTTGAACGTTTACCGTATGCGTGCGCTGCAATACAGCGACGCGTACATCGACAAAGAACGTGACGCGCAGCTGGAAACAGAACGTTTGCGCAAAGAGGCGGCGAAGCAAAAGGCGGAACGTGCGAAGAAGTCGTCGTCGTCTGACTCGTCTGACGACGACGACGATGACAGCGGTGCAGCCTCTTTTTTCGAAGCCGACGACATGGATCAAGAGACGGGTGATATCGTCACCGTCCGCCAAGCTAAGTTGGCGGAGATTCTTGAAGGCGTGAACAAGGACTTTTCAGAGGCGGGTGCTATGCTTTTCGAACTGAAAAATCAACTCGATCCAGACCAAGAGACGAAAGTGCTGCCCGCAAAGACCAAAAAGTCTGTCGAGGAACAGATCATCTCCATGCATCGCAAGCGCGTTCCCAGCAAATCGAGACAGGCGAAGCAAAGCTCATCGGTGGCGGCCGACCCAACAAAGGCGGACGATAGCGATGACGACTTGAACCCGCTGATGATGTCGCCCTTGCATCTCGCGAGGATGGAGGGTAACGTTGACGGTCTGAGTAATTTAGGCGGTCTGGCAGGTAGATCGTATGGGGGTCAGACGATTGGCGGGCAAACGTTCGAGTCCCGGAACGTTTTCAGCCAGGATCCGAGAAAGCTTGGATTCGACAGTCGGACGCTCGCACTTCCCTACGCGTCAGTCAATACGCCCGGCCAAACGTTGGCCCTACCGAGCTCGTCTGATATCGTGGCGCAAAATCTCACACCAGGACAGCGCATGCTTCTCGCTGGTGCGGCGGCAGAGGCGGGCGTCGACGTGCCGTCGACCTCCGCCGTGTCGTTTGATGTTCCCGGCGTTGACGTGGAAACGCCAGGGAAAGGAAAAGAGGTTGTCACTCCTGGTATGGAAATCGAAACTCCCGCTGTGGACTTGAAAACCCCCGCCGTGAAGCTCCCTCAAGCCCAACTCCCGCAGTACTCTGTGCCGTCGCGTCAAAGCGTCCGGTCTCGGATTGAGCGTGAGCGTGCGGCGGTGGAGGCGCGCATGCCAAAGACCCCGCTCGGCAAGCTATACCATTCCATTACCGGCTACACCCAAAAGGCCTCGAGCAAAGTTCACGCGGTGTCAGGTTCAGCTCAGATGCAGGCGACGATGGGGTATCTCGGCTTGAGTAAGAGGAAACTTTCACAGAAAGAACGTGCGAGCCGGCTCATGGCTAAGGCTGAGTTTCGGGAGTTCAAAGAAAGCAAGTTTCCTGTTTCCGCTCGAGAGTACGTTCGATTCAGGACGTCGAAGACGCTCACGGAGTTTCGCAACAAACACAATGAGTTGATGGTTTACTCTTTGATGGCCCAAGTGTTCATGTACGTTCTGTCTGCTTTAGGTTCCGTTCTCGCCACGATCGGCATGCCCGAATGGGTCGCGATCACTGTCGCGTTGGGACAAGCGTCTCAGCAGTGGCTCAGGCAGAACCGCGTGGAGGAACGCCGAATCGCGTACCGACAAGCCGCCGCCGAGATGGCAGATGCGCGCATGAAATGGGAAGCGATTCCGCTGGAGAAACGCGCGATTCAAGAAAATATAGACGCGCTGGTGTTTCGCGTGGAGAAGGCGATTTTGAGTGTCGTGGAGCCCTTGCCAACGCAGGTGAACTGCCCGAGCCTAGAGAGTTTGGCTCACGTCGATACGAGGCCGACAGCTGAAGACAAAGAGAAGAGTGTGTAGACATTTCGTTACTTGTGCTTTAAGTTGCAAAGATATGATTCATACGAAAGTATATTTTTGCCTCGCACTTGCCTTCAAAGACTAGGACCGCTTGTAGAATTCCAAATCGTACTGCGTCTGATCATCGTCCTTAGAAATGACGCCGAATGATTCACGGAGACGCCTGCCCTGCGCCTCGTCCTTTTCGAGGACGGATTCCGGGACGACAGAGAAGAGCGCGTAGAGCCGACCGCCGTATACAGTGACGCACGCGAAGATGGCTCCGAAGTAGCCAGTGAGGTCAAAGTCGACGTACGTCAGGCCATACGCCTCACGCTCGGAGACTTGAAAGGTGTCGGCACCGACGATAGCATCCTGTAGGTTGTAATCGGACAGAGCCAGGTCTCCCAGGAGCTCCTGGCGATCTTCTTTCAGCTTGTTGTATCCCGTGAGTGACACGCAGTACACCTTCTCCGCGGGCAGTTTCGGGTTGGACCACTTCGTGTCGGTACCGTTCGTGGACTTCTCAGTCTTGTTGATAGTGTCGGCGGTCCAACCGTTCGGAAGATCGTAGTAGTACTTGAATTTCTCGAAGTTGTTCTCGTTTCCACCGTATCCGCCGTACGAGGAAGACGACGTGGCTTCGCCGTACAACCTCCGGTACCCGTCCCCGAGATCAGACGGGTTAGTGAAGTTCTGACCCTTGGCAGCAGCCGCAAGCGCGGCGGGGGACTCGATGGCTCTCGCTTCAAGCGGCACGAATCCCTGATCGTCACATATAACGAGAGTATTGGAAGGGTGTCGTTTTCGTCAATCATGGCGTACTCTTAGGCGACGAGGACGACGCGGTTGGACGCAGGTTTGATGGAAACAGCGATTGGGTGACGCCGCGGTTGCTTACCGCGAGGGTGGCTGCCAGACCGGTGCCGATGATCTGCCGCCGAGAGGCGTGGTCACCGTCCGTGGATGAGGACTTCGGGTTAGAAGCCCGCACGACGACGACTTGCTTCTTCGCAGCTGGAGACTTCTGGCGGAGAGGGCTGAACCTGTGCAGTGTCAGACCCAGCGAAGACGAAACAGCCGAGGTCATGATGACGTGGATGAGCTGAAAAGCAGGTGCCGCGGTGTCCGATCGATGCCGCTCGCCTCAGAAGCGCGTGTGGTGACGGTGCGGGATGTAGGGTCCAGCGGCGCGATGCACGGAGACAGTGCGCGTGGTGGAATGGCTCGCACACGGTGCGAGGGCGAGACCACGCGTTAAGAATAAGAAACCCGTGTACGCTCTCGCCTGACCTATTATCCTCAGGACTGCCCGGGGTGAACTGAGGTGAAAACGAAGATAAGAGCGTGAAATAAGAATACAAATCGAATCTCTACTACGCCACGGTGGTCGTCGGCCCACCTTCGTCACTTTCACTAATACGCCGTGCGGCCTCCTTAGCATGTCTCGCAAGCTCTGCTTTTAAAGTGATCACCTTCTGGAACAAGTCGTGGAATCTAAAGAGCATCGTGTCGAGCAACGCGTTGCTCGCGTTTGTGGTTTTCAGCCCCGAGTCCACGAGGCCCTTCAAGCGTTCTTCGCGCAGCTGATCTTTCACCCCTTCAAGGTCTCCCGCCATCGCCTCGCAACCGGAGCTCTGGCATGCCTGTATGAGTTCATCGAGAGAGCATAAACCGTGCACGTGCGCGACTTTCATGAAAGTCGGGTTTCCCCTGTTGCTCCCCTCGCCGTTGGCCGAGCCGCCGCCGACGGAGGAGTCGACAGTGTCGAACCTCGAGCCCAGGACGGCGGAGTCGGCAGTGTCATACATCGCCATAGATGACAGTTTCGCAGCACTGTTGGATCGTGCAATCGCAGACTTCATGACGGGCAACGATTCCGATTTCTCCGGTGAGCCGGAATCGGGTTTCGGCGCTAGCGGCGGCTTTGATCCCTGACCGTTCCCGCTCTCCGCTCGCGCGGGGGCGGCGTCCACAAAACGTCCACCGCCTCGATGTCTCACGCTCGCTTCACCCACCGCGCGCATTTCCATGTACAACACGTTGAGCGACTGTTTGCGTTTCACAGTTTCTTCCCCAATCTCTCTGTCGTCCCCATCCAGGCTTTTTCGAACCCTCGTGTTCGCCTCCTCGAGGGCTTCGAGCACCGAGTTGCTCGTGTTTCGAATGCTCGGCGCGAGTGGAAAAGCGCCGATCGGGCCGCGTCGGCACGCGTTGATGGACTCCTCCTCGACGGACATCGCGAGCCAGTGCTGAATGGTCTCGATATCATTGTCGCGTAGTTTTGACGCCATCAAATCCGTAGTTCTGCTGAGAATCTCCTTGTGGAGCTCGAGCGCAGCAATGCAACCCTCGCTCGAGTACACCGACTTTGGCAGCTTCGCCATGATGCTTTTCGCTGCTGAAATGCCCTTGTCGGTGAAAAAGGGATGCTGCACGCACTGCGCGGCGTTCAGACGCTTGTCCGGATCGACCACAAGGAGCTTGCTCACCAAATTGCGCGCGTGCTTGCTGAAGGTCTCGTCGAACGGTTCGTAGGCGCCAGCGAGAACTTTGTATAATCCAGCCACGGAGTGCTCAAATGGCATTCGACCGGAAATCAGAAGATAGATAATCACGCCGACCGACCACATGTCGGACTGCTGGCCATAAGACCGGCGCGATTCAACTTCCGGTGCTTGGAACAAGCTCGTACCGAGAGGTGGCTGGTTAGCGATGCGGTCTTCGCGGTCCAAGTGCGTGGCTCTTCCGAAATCAATCAACGTGAGCTTACGAGGTTTCGCGCTGGAAATCAACACGTTGGCTGGCTTCAGGTCTCGATATACCACCCCTCTTGAATGCACATGCGCGACAGCATCCGTGAGCTGTCGAAGGAGTGTCATCTTTTCAGTCACGATTGTACCGTGCGAACGCCCCGCGCGTTCCTCCTTTTCCACCTCCAACAGGTACCTGATGAGGTGGAACCCTTCGACTCTCGTCAGGACCGTGTAAATGTCGTTGGGGG
>MDSV01032359.1_pt1 | contig 10491 bp, 8 predicted proteins | sample 810851 | NCBI WGS metagenome assembly MDSV01 (sample SAMN05326640, study PRJNA326480) | marine metagenome | isolation source: seawater | place: Atlantic Ocean: North East | collected 2012
AGGCTCCTGTGTGCTCGGCTACATAGAGCCTCCCGTAACGATCAAGGATGTAGAGTGCTCTATCGTTGACCGTGGTTGGGAAGAGGGGTGGTTTACGCCTCAGGTCCCCGCCCAGCGGACAGGCAGGAAGGTTGCCGTGGTCGGTTCTGGTCCTGCGGGTCTTGCCTGTGCGGACCAGCTCAACCTTGCGGGCCATCAGGTCACTGTATTCGAGAGGGCTGATCGAATTGGAGGATTGCTCATGTATGGGATTCCCAACATGAAACTTGATAAGAAGGAAGTCGTTGACCGCCGGGTTAACCTCATGCGTGAGGAAGGAGTAGAATTTGTGACGGGCGTTGATATTGGGAAGGACCCAGATTGGTCGAAGGAACGACTAGCCAAGGATTTCGACGCCACAGTTCTCTGCTGTGGAGCCACCAAGGGAAGAGATCTGCCGATCGACAATCGAGAGGCGAAGGGGGTCCATATGGCCATGGATTTCCTTACTGCCAATACCAGTCATCAGCTTGATCACGATTTCGATGGAACGAACCCAGAAGAACTCAATGCGACAGGGAAAGATGTGATTGTCATTGGAGGGGGCGATACAGGCACAGATTGTGTTGGCACTAGTCTTCGCCAGAAGTGTAAGAGCGTGATCCAGCTCGAAATCATGCCCATGCCGCCCATGGAGCGTGCTCCGGACAACCCCTGGCCCGAGTGGCCCAAGGTTTACACCCTCGACTATGGTCAGGTGGAGGCACAGGCCCTGCAGGGTGAAGAACCTCGTAAGTATCTCGTCATGACGAAGCGGTTCATCAAGGACGACGATGGTAACGTTTCGGGTATCGAGGTAGTGGACATCACCTGGCAGAAAGATGAGGCCGGGCGATTTTCGCCAATCGAGACGGAGGGAACGCTACGGGTTCTGCCTAGTCAGCTAGTGCTCCTCGCGATGGGGTTTGTTGGCCCGGAGCAAGAGGTTGTAGACCAGTTTGGGCTCGAAACGGATGCGCGCAGTAACGTCAAGGCTGAGCACGAACAATACACGACCAACGTGGAAGGGGTTTTTGCTGCTGGAGATATGCGGCGCGGCCAAAGCCTCGTCGTGTGGGCAATTAACGAGGGGCGGGGAGCTGCGCGAGAATGCGACCGCTATCTCATGGGTAGCACTCAGCTCCCCTAGGAGAATTCTGCAATTGCGCTCACAGGAAGAAATCCCTGAAGCAATCACCTGGTCAGTGTCCACGCCATTTGGCTGGGTGGACACTCATAGACCCCGGCGGGAGCTCAAACTGGCGAAGGCTCTGTGTGCGGCCTGGATGGTCGCTTGAGGGCAGTTGATCCCTCAATGGATTATCCTGCCACTGGAGACTTCTACTCCACCGTGATGGTGACCTTCTTCGAAATCACCGCAGGCTTGTGAAGGATGTGCGCAAAATTTGCGAAAGCGAGCTGGAGAGTATGCTTGCCTTTTGGCAGGTCGAGGGTGACTTGGGTTTGTCCTTTACCGTAGTGAAGGCATTTTCCATCGATGGAAGGAATCGGCAACTTCTTGTCGAGTTCAGAGGCATCCATGTTGATCAGAAGATGATGATGTCCTGTATCAGGAAGGTAGGTCCCTGCAGGGCACACGCCCATTCCTTTAAGTCCGAAACGAATCGTGACGGGTCCTTTGAAGGTCCTCCCGTCCTTGATTCCCTGAATGTAAACGCGGGCTCCCTTGGGAGAGGGTGTCTCAAGAGGGTTAGGCGGCTTCGCAGCGTCATCCTGACCGGTAGCAGTGAGGAAAGACCCAATAATGGCAACAGCGGTGAGAAGTGATTTCTTGAACATAACAGGTTGCAGTTGCCGGGAATCTACAGACGGTCCTGACTTTGTGCAAGTCCTGTCCCCCGTCATCGTCTTACAGTCGTTTTGAGCTGGTGGTGTGGGTCCGAGGGAACCTTTAGAGTTACAGACTGTGAATAATCTTCGCTGGCGTGGCTGGGGTCTCGGGTTGCCCGTAGAATTCAAAGGCAACGGGTTTCAATCGAGAATAGATGGACCATTCGTGTCTTGGGCCCCCTGGCAGGGGGTGCTCATTGAAGTTCGTTAGCGAGAGGATCGGGCTCGAGGATATCAAGGCTGACCAGAAAGGCGTCTGCTGAACGCAGGGTGACCTCGTAATTCTGCTGATGAGAGTTGTAATTATAAAAGGTGTGGCCAGCACCTTCGAATTCGATCAGCTCGCAACGGTTCTTTTTCTTGCCGTATCGCTTGGCGAATTTCGCCACTACCTCGACAGGAATGAGCCGGTCATTCTTGCCATGGTAAAGCATGCAAGGGGGAAGGCCTGCCTGTGGCACGTATTCAGAGGGGCTGAAGTGTTTGGCTTCCTCTTCAGAAATGAAGCTCTCTCCGCCTACCCCCTTACGGGTAGTGTTGACAACCGGACTAAACAGAAAAAGAGCACAGGGTCGGAAATGCTTTCCGGGCTCTTTTCCAATTTCCGGAAGGGTTGCACAACAAAGGGCGAGGTGAGCTCCTGAGCCCGAGCCCCCTAGAACAATCTTTTCTGGGTCGACACCGAGTATGGCTGCGTTCTTTCGGAGAAAAACCATTGCCATGGCAGTATCCTCTAGAGCGTCGACGGGGCTGTTGCTGTTGTTCTCTCCCGCAACCCGATACTCGACGCACATGCAGACGGCACCGCGCGTCGCGAAGTGAAGTGCATGGGGAACAAACTGGGTTGCCATGGAGAGATCCCACATTCCTCCGTGTAGGAAGAGAATGACTGGCGCACTTGCAGACTGTGGTTCGTGTCCAGGTGGGAAAAAGAAGTGCGCAGCCAGATCCTCTTCCGGCGAGTGAAAGTAAATGAAAGAATGAGCCTTCTTCAGAAGCTCTTGTTCGCGCGCCTCACCGATTGCGGGAGCTTTGACAAGTTGGTCGATCACGTGAAAAAGGGAAGAACGGGTGGATTTATTTTTCATTCAGGATCGAGGATGTCCATAGTTTACATCATGATTCGTACGGTTGTAGCCTGTTTGGGTGTTAGCGGAATTGCTGGGACGCTGCAGGCGGCTCCGCAAAAGGCCGATGCCGCCCTCGTTCGGCATCTTGATGCAGTATACCAGCATTGGAGAGACTCCGTGATCAGGAGAGATATAGAGAAATGGCAGGTTCATACAGCCTCTCATCGCCGGATCTCTATCCTCAACAGAATTCATTCAGAGCGTCGGCCCATATCTTTTGCCCTCTCGAGCCTTCCTGCGAGCCCACCTGATAACCGGCCGCTGAAACTGCTGGCAGTCAAAGTAAAAGGAATCACGGCCAACATGATTTACCTCGGGCCTGTAGATTTTAAGGTAGGTGGAACTCCGCCCAACAATCTTTTGGTTCTCTCGTTTGCGAAAGAAGGTAATCGTTGGAAGTATGACTCGGCAGATTACATGAACCTCGCAAGTATTCCGGAAGCACGGAAACAGCTTGAGGCAGGAAAGCTTGACCATCTTGAGGGGCCAGAGTTTTCGCCGAAGGGGAATATCGAGCAGCCAGCCATAGTGCTTCGCGGGGCCGTGAAATATATCGCCAAGACCTATGTTTACTGTCCGGGGCGGGAGGTGAAAGTGATGGTGAATGGCGTTAGCCGGCACCTGTATCAGAACACCAAGGCTTCGGAGGTGGTTATTGGGGGTGCGAGAGACGGATTAAATGAGGTGCAGTTTACTGCGCGTAAACTTCCAGGCGGAGAGGGGAAAGAGCCGCTTGCTGTTCGTGTTTACCTTATGTCGCAGGTGGCTGGAGTGAAGCCGCTGAAGGTTTTTGAGTATCAGGTGCAGGAGGGCGAAAAGGTGAATCCTGCAGGAACCGAAAACTTCGTGGTGGGGCCATCCGAGGCAATCCGTCTCAGAGGAAGGTAAAGAATCGGGTTGTTTGCCAGAGTAAATTCCAGAGATTCCGCGGGAAGGTTTATCGAGGTTGGTTTTCGGTCAGAACCGGGAATTGTGCTGAAACCCTGAGCGGATCGGGTGGTGCGAGCGGCAGTGGATTCCCATCGGGATCCTGATAATTGTCAAAGGCTAGGGGCACTACGGTCAGGCACAGTTGAGGTTCCTTGGCAGTGCCTGTTCTTGAGGCATGCAGAATGAGAGCCCTGTGCTCGAGGTATTTCAGAGTGAGCTGGTGTCCGATGGGATATAATGAATTGGTTACGGGGGTCCCCAAAGGCAGGAGAAGCTCTAGGATCACCGGATAGGGACTTGGTTCCGCCAGTTCGTCGGCTCGGACGATGGCCTCGAACCGGCAGGCCATTCCGGGGTAAAACAAGTCTGCCTCCGTGAGTTGGCGAGTGCTTGTGAGCTGGTAGGTCCCCTCAACGTAGTGAACAACCTCTGGCTTCGTAAAGTTTGTGATGTAGTTCCGCTTGAAATGAAGGTTGTGAGCGGCCAACTGAGCACTGGAGAGAGAGTAAAATTTCGAAAGAAGTAACTGAGGATCTGCGCTCGCGCCCTCCGGAGCTTCGATCGGGTCATAGGATTGGACAGGGGAGATTCTGCCGAGCTTCCGGAGGGTTTCATAATTCCATGGACGCTCGGGGACACTGAATAGAAAGAGACAAAAGCTCCAGCTAGCGACTGCAAACGCACCTGCAAGGAGCTGGGCAAGCATCCACCAGAACCAAGGTGGACGGCGTTTGATAAATGTCTTCAACTCCTGAGACCTTGGCATCAGCGGTGACGAGTTCGAGCTACGAGCTGGGGTAGTAAATGAATTGTGGGCCGAGGCAAAATGCCAGGCCGCGACAAAGGGGGGGCTGCAGAGAAACCTGCCCCTATCAGCTCCGCGAAAGAGCCTCGAAGCGGAAGGAAGAAAGTCATCGTGTGCGGCATTCAGGAGCAGTTGCTTCCGTCGAGACTTGAATCGTAGTCGGGCTCAACCCCTTCTTCTTTTGCTTCGAAAGAAGTGCCGCAACCACATGAGCGTGCAGCATTCGGGTTTACAATCTTGAAGCCAGCGTCGGAAAGGTCACTCGAATAGTCAATATGACACCCTCTGAGATGCTCGAGGCTATCTTGAGCGAGAAAGACCCGCACCCCACTTTGTTCGATCACCTCGTCTCCCTCTGTCTTATTGGATACCTGCATGGTATATTGTAGGCCGGCACATCCGCCTCGTTGCACACCAAGCCTGAGGCCGGACTCATCTGAAGCCTTTTTGTCGATCAGAAGGGCCTTCAGTTCCTGGACGGCGATATCTGTGAGAGTAATCATTAAACAGGCAGAAAAGGATGGGGGCGGGCTGAGAAATGTGCCAGCGCTTCTTTGTGGTAGTGAGAAATAGGCGGAATATTTGACAAGCACCGATGTGCAAGTTTGGTTTAAACCTCAGGATACAAAGAGTAAATTTTAAAAACCTGGGTCTGATCTTCATCGAGAGGCTCATTTATTTTTCGCACGGGCCGTGGGATATCCCGCTTTCACTGAGCTCGTAATTTGGATCGGACCGCGTGCTGAAAGCTTCTATGCTGATTCCATGCCAGATGTCCGAGTCATGCCCGATGCCCTTGCCAGCCAAGTGGCTGCGGGGGAGGTTGTGGAGCGTCCGGCCAGTGTAGTGAAGGAGCTGGTGGAAAATAGTCTCGATGCCGGATCGAATGAGTTGCGGGTCGAGAGCCAGCGTGGGGGAATAGCTCTCATCAAAGTGACTGATGACGGGTGTGGTATGGGGCGGGATGATGCGGTCTTGAGTTTGGAACGACATGCAACTAGCAAGCTCCGAGAGAAAGAAGGGCTTAATGCGATAACGACGCTTGGATTTCGAGGAGAGGCACTCCCCTCGATTGCCAGTGTATCCCGGTTCCGTTTGATGACCCGGATTCAGGATTCTGTTTCTGGAACAGCAATCATGGTGGAGGGAGGACAGCTCAAGGATGTTTGTGAAGCAGGGTGCCCCCCGGGGACGACAGTCGAAGTCCGGGATCTGTTTTATAACATCCCGGCTCGCCGGAAATTTTTACGAAGTGAGTCCACTGAGGCAGCCCATGTTGATTACCAGGTCAGGCTTCATGCGCTTTCAAGTCCGGGGACTCGGTTCATATATCGAAAGGACGGGAAAGTCTCCTTTGACGTCCCTGCGACTGACGACAGAAGAGTTCGTATCGCAGACCTTGGCGGCCGACAGAATCTCGCTAACCTGCGGGAAGTTTGTCGCCTCGAATATCCTGGTATGGCAGTCAGCGGATACCTTGGCTCCCCGGACGCTGCTCGAAAAAGCAGGAGGGGTCAGTATCTGTTTTTGAATGGGCGACCGGTTGAGGACCAGGTGGTCTGGCGGGCACTGGCAGAAGCCTGCCGCGGATCACTTCCGGGTGATCGTCATCCAGCAGCTTGGCTTTGGCTGGAGATGGACCCTTTGCTTGTCGATGTAAATGTTCATCCCTCGAAGCGGGAGGTGAGGTTTCACCGGCCAGGGGACCTACGGGCTCTTTTGCTGGAGGCTATCGGAGATGCTGTTAGTAGAAAAGCGAGCTGCGGGCCAGGCGCTGCACCTCTTTCAGGAGCGGTTAGCTCCGTGGTGAAGGAAAGTGTTGTCGAGGGAGAGATCTCAGAGTTCGCCTATCCACGAGGAGTGAACACTGAATCCGTGGCAGGTGAAAATGACGAGCAGCTCCATCCGGACAGAGGCGCAATCCGCGTCAGGGAGAGCGACTCGGGGTCATCAGGTCCCAGAACCTGGACAGCGGAGGTGCAACCGGAACTCGTAGCAGCTAGTCATGGCTCCGAAGGCCTTCCGTTTCACGTTATGGGAGTGCTTCATGGTTCCTATTTTATCCTGGAGGGAAGCGACGGATTGGTGCTTCTCGAGGGTGAAGCTGCGCGTGAGAGAATTTTATTTGAAACCATTTTGGCGGTGATGGAGAAGGGAGAAGCTGAATCTCAGGGTTTGCTGGTGCCGTTGCTCATTGATCTGGAACCCCGGGATCTTGATGTGGTTCTTAGAAATGTGGATAACTTCAGGTTGGCAGGGATGGAGCTGGAATCCTTTGGGGCTGGGACGGTGCAGCTTCGCTGTGTTCCCTCGGCCCTGAGTAAGGAGGAGCCCAGAGCCCTGCTCCTCGATATTGTCGATGAACTTGTTCACAGTGCTGAGGGGAAAAGCAGCCGGGAGCTGGCTGCCGAGAAGTTTGCCGCAAAACTGGCAAGGGCAGGGGCCAAAAGAGGCCGTTGCAGTGAAAATGAGGGGAAAGCTCTGCTGAAACAGCTTTTCGAATGCGACCAACCCTACATCACTCCTGGAGGGCGGCCGATTCTGGTCGAGTTTGCCCTCTCGGAACTAGAGCGTAAATTCGGGAGATCATAGGCCGATATCAATATAAAGGTATGTGTGCCGGGGGCTGGTGATGTTGGGCTTGCGGTCAAGCGTTGGCCTGTTAAAAAACCATCGAATGGCCGACAAGCTGACCTACACAGAGGCAGGCGTTGATACGGTGAAGGCGGCGGCCCTGGTCGGTGATATTCGCACCCACGTTCAGCGGACCCAGAGGCAGAGGCAGTTGATGGGGGGATACGGACTATTTGCTGCCGCGCTTGAGCTCAAGGACTACCAGAACCCGGTGATCGTTACCGGATGTGATGGAGTGGGAACAAAGCTCGAGGTCCAGCTAGAGTATGACCGGATCGAGGATGCAGGTAAGGACCTTGTTGCCATGAGCGTCAACGATATCCTGACGACAGGAGGAGATCCGCTTATGTTCCTCGATTATATCGGGATAGCACAACTCGATGAGAACCGAATCACGCGACTGGTTGCAGGGATGGCAGATTACCTGGAAGAGTGTGGATGTATTCTCGCCGGTGGGGAAACTGCGGAAATGCCCGGGCTCGTTCCCGAGGGTGTTGTTGAGCTTTCTGGATTTTGTGTCGGTTGTGTGGAAAAAGACGAAATGCTGGATGCAGGGACGATCGCTCCCGGCGATGTGCTGGTAGGATATGAGTCAGACGGAATCCACGCAAATGGCTGGAGTCTTGTTCGGCGAGTCCTTGCCGAAAATAGTGCGGAATTCTCGCGAGACGAGGTTGAGTCTCTTCTTCCTCCTACAAGGCTCTACCATGATGTAGCGAGTGACTTGAAGCTGAAGGGTATTCGAGCCAGAGCGATGGCGCATATCACGGGCGGAGGACTTCCGGAGAATCTGGAGAGGTTGCTTGTGGGGAAGGGATACGGTTCCTCCCTTTTGGTTCCAGAATGGGAAAATGCAGCAGTGCAGAAGCTCCTGGGCTTTGTCGATGAGACCAGCTGCTGGCATACGTTCAACATGGGTTTTGGCTGGGTAGTCATAGTGGATGAGTCTGAGGTTGGTGCCGCAGTTGAGGCTGGTCCGGGTGGAACTATTCTTGGGGTGGTTGATGAGACCCCGGGAATTCGGGTGAGTTCCAAGCAATAAGTTCTGAATGAGCGATCACCTGAATCACGAATGCGGGATTGCGGTGGTACGCCTACGCAAGCCTTTGGCCTATTTTCAGGACCGTTACGGGGATGCTCTCTGGGGTTTTCGTAAGTTATTCCTGCTCATGGAAAAGCAGCATAACCGGGGGCACGACGGCGTTGGGATTGGCTGCGCCAAGCTCGATATGCCGAAGGGGCAGCCTTACATCTTCCGTCGTCGAGACTCTTCTCGTGATTCACTTGCAAACCTGTTTCAGCTTGAGCTCAAGCAGGTCAATCAACTCGCGCGAAAGGGAGAACTGGAATTGAATGATCCCGAGGCCTTGAAGCAAAGGTTCGATTTTGCCGGAGAAGTCCTCATCGGGCACCTTCGTTACGGAACATCTGGTGAATTTGATTCTGGTTCCTGCCACCCCTACCTGCGCCGGAGCAACTGGCCCACGCGAACCCTGATGGTCATGGGGAACTTTAACATGACCAACGCCAGGGCTCTCAATGAGCAATTAATTGAGCGGGGACAGCACCCGGTATTCGGAACGGACACCCAGACTGTCCAGGAAGAGGTTGGGTTTCATCTCGATGAAGCGCACTCAGATATTTACCGCCGCTTGCGCGACGACGGAGTCCCCGGAAAAGAGATACCACAGCGGATCTCGGATGAATTGGATGTTAGTAGAATAGTCACTGAGTCTGCTGGGGGCTGGGATGGAGGGTATGCGATCTGCGGGGTGATCGGAAATGGAGATGTGTTTGTCATGCGTGATCCGCATGGAATCCGACCATGTCACCGGTTGGTAACGGATGAAGTGGTTGCCTATGCCTCGGAGCGCGTTCCCTTGATGACCGTATTTGAGGCTTCGCAACAGGAAGTGGAGGAGCTCGAGCCGGGGGTGGTAGCAACCATAAAGAGAGACGGGACAATGAGCGAAGAGCGGTTTGCTCCTCCCGCTGAGAAGCGACACTGCTCGTTCGAACGCATTTATTTTTCGAGAGGGAATGACCCAGCTATCTATCAGGAGCGCAAGGCGATGGGCGCAGCCTTGACCGAACAGGTGGTGGAATCCATCGATGGAGATTTCGGTGCGGCTGTCATTACCTTTATTCCAAATACCGCGGAAACAGCCTGGTATGGCCTAATGGATGGTCTCCGCCAGTATCGCCGGGATCGGGTAAGAGCAAACATTCTGGAAGCCGCCCGCTCCGGAGATCTGGATGAAGATTTGCTCAACCACCACATCATGGCCAACTGGCCGAGGGGGGAAAAGATTGCGCACAAGGACATCAAGATGCGGACCTTTATTTCTCAGGAGAAGGGCCGGGCCCAGCTGGTATCGCACGTATACGATATTACCTACGGCGTTGTGGGAGAAGATGATACCCTCGTAGCCCTTGACGATTCGATTGTCCGAGGGACAACGCTCAAGACTTCGATCCTCAAGATTCTTGGTCGGACGAATCCAAGGAAAATTGTCATATGCTCGACCGCTCCGCAGATTCGATACCCGGATTGCTATGGGATTGATATGTCGGAACTGGGGAAGTTCATCGCGTTTCAAGCGGCTGTTCGACTGCTAGAGCGCAACGGGCGTCAGGGTCTCATAGAGGAAGTGCACCAGGAATGTCTGGAAGAGCTCCGCAAGCCCTGGGATGAGATGCAGAACTGCGTTAAGAAGATTTACGAGCCATTTACGGCCGAAGAGATTTCCGCAGAGATCAGCCGGATGGTATATCCAGAAAATGGATGGCAGGGTGAGGTTGAGGTGATTTTCCAGACTATCGGAAACCTTCACAACTCCTTGCAGGAGTCATGTGGTGACTGGTATTTCACGGGGAATTATCCCACGCCGGGCGGATACGCGACGGTGAATGCTGCTTTCGTAAACTGGAGAGACGGGGTCTCGGGTCGGAGCTACGACCTGCCCTTGTAATTGGGTCCGGGGGCAAGAGCAAAGAACGGCTCTAGGATTGCGCTCATCTTCCCCTGATTCACTTCAAAACAATGCCGACCGGACAATGGTCGGAGCCGTGGATCTCCGGATAGATAGAGGCTGATTCAAGCCGAGGGATGAGGGAGTCCGA
>MDSV01102946.1_pt1 | contig 10491 bp, 12 predicted proteins | sample 810851 | NCBI WGS metagenome assembly MDSV01 (sample SAMN05326640, study PRJNA326480) | marine metagenome | isolation source: seawater | place: Atlantic Ocean: North East | collected 2012
AAGGTTTTCTGCCCTCCAGGCTTGAGCCTCTCGACTTTTCCCTGGCTGGCCAGTTAAGAGTTGCCTCTTAAGTTAAAAAAACAATACAATATTAAGTGAGTTGTATGTATCACTAATTAGTTGAATATTAAAATTCAGCAATTTAGCTGTGAATTATGGGGATAAATTTAATTTTATTTAAATTTTCAATAATAATTTAAAATAACAAAGCAAATAAGAAAGAAAATGGATAGTATTAAAAGATAAACAGTTTCAATACTTTTTCCTATTTTTTTGAAATTTATAACAGTTAAAATTATGAATCCAATTGATGTTATTAAAAAATATATTGGTTCAATTGTACCGTCAAAAGAACCCATCATATTTAATCCTTAAGTTCATATAGTTAAAAATTTTATCTTTTTAATATAATTGTCTAATTAGTTAGTTTAATTATAATTACTAAACTATTGATATCATAATAAAAACCAACTAAAAGCTTGATACATTGCCACCCCATAAATTGAGTGTCTAACGAAAAAAATAATTGAAGTTTTCATTGGTTTTTCTGTATTTTTTGCGAAAATACCCTGTCCTGTAAATGGTAAAAATACCAATAATGGAGCTAAAGTAGTAATAGCACCAAATATTAAACCAGAAAAATAAGACATTTTAAAGCCAATTAGAACAAAACATAAATAATAAATAATAGCCCAGCATATAGATATAAAATAATGACATATCCATCCAAGAAGCACTTCATGTTTATATTCAAGCATTTGATCAATCTTTGGGTTAAAAAAACTACCATTTATCAACATATAATAAGTCCACCTTCCTAAAACGCCCCAAGAAGGCTCTGGGACACCTATAGTTTTTAGTAAGTAGCCTAAAATATCAAGTACTATGCATGAATATATCCCACTAATAAATATGCTAACTAAAATAAATTCTAATGATTCATTCATAATTTTATTATTAAGCTATTGACATCTAAAAACACTTGTTATATTAATAACGATAATTAATGGTTATCAATAGTAATAGAAATGAATAATATAATAACAAATATAAAAACTTTACAGGAAGAAACTTTATTAAACCTAAAAAACTCAAAATCAATTAACACAATAAGAGCATATAAATCTGATTTTAATGATTTTGGTTTGTTCTGTGCTAAGAATTCCTTTAAATCCCTTCCATCTGAACCTAAAATTGTTTCTTTATACTTAACTCATTTATCAACTAAAGATGTTAAAATTAGCACTATTAAGCGAAGGTTGGTATCAATAGGCGTTATCCATAAGTTAAAAGGTGTTTATCTAGATACAAAACATCCCTTAATTATTGAAAACCTTATGGGTATTAAACGAAGGAAAGGAAGCGTACAGAAAGGAAAAAAACCTATATTAATCAATGATTTAAAAACTATTATTAATGTTATAGATGAAGAAATTGATGAAAAAAAAAAGAAATTTAGAGACAGATCAATAATTCTAATTGGATTTTCAGGTGGATTTAGGAGAAATGAAATAGTTTCATTAGACTACGATGATCTAGAATTTGTAAATGAAGGTCTAAAAATCAACCTAAAAAAATCTAAAACAGATCAATTTGGTCAAGGTTCTGTTAAGGCTCTACCCTACTTTGATAATTCAGAATATTGCCCTGTAAAATCAATTCAAAGGTGGATTGAAATTACAAATATTAATAAAGGTCCATTATTTAGAAGATTTACAAAAGGATCAAATTTAACAAATTGTAGATTATCAGATCAAACAGTAGCGTTACTGATTAAAAAATATCTAGAACTAGCTGGAATAAATAGTAAAAACTATTCAGGTCATAGTCTAAGATCAGGTTTTGCAACATCGGCAGCTGAATCTGGAGTTGAAGAAAGAAATATAATGGCAATGACTGGTCACAAATCTCCAGAAATGGTTAGAAGATACATTAAAGATGCAAATTTATTTAAAAATAATGCACTAAATAAAATTAAGATTTAAATTGAACAATAAATAGTTTAATTTTATTAATTAATAACTCAAAAAACATAAAAAAATTAATCTTTGGTTCACTAAGATTACCTTTATAATTAATAATAGCGTTATCACCTTTTAAATAATATTTTCTAAAAAACTTAGGATTGAAACCATATTTTAATAAGAATGTTTTAGTGCCGTTATTAAGTATAACTTTATCATTTCTTGTTGTTATAGAATTAAAATGATAAACTTTAAATTTTGAAATAGCTTTAAATATTCTTACATCTTTTAACCATAATTTCATACAAAAATCAGGATCAGAACCATCTCCAGGATTAAATTCTTCACTAAAACCTCCTATCTTTTCCCACAATTCTCTATGAATTAAATGTGGGGCCCAGTGAGAACTTTGCAGATCAGGTGTTTCATCGTTTAAACAAAATTTATCAAATTTTTCTTTATTAAAATTATCAATAGTACTTCCACAATCATAGTTTATTAAGCCATATCTGGTTGAAATATTTGTTCCAGATAAATAATAAAAATTATTTATTTTATTGTTAATTTCATTAGTTAAAAATACATCCCAATTTTTACAGAAATACATGTCATCATGTGCGTAAAGGATATAATTTGTTGTGGTTAATGAATAAGCACGATTCATTGAACTACATAAGCCAATGTTATATGGACTGTGTGTGTGTTTGATATTATTTTCTAGAGCATAATTTAAAGTACCGTCAGATCCATCATTAATATGAAGTATAATTTCATGATCAAATGAGGAGTTTATTTTTAAAGAATTAAGGAAAAATTTTAAATAACGAAGGTTATTAAAAGTTGGGATTATAATTGATAATCTCATCAATATAAAAATGTTTTATTACCTAAAGATTTGTCAATAATATATTTGGTCGTTTTAAGCTCATTAAAAAGTTTAAAATATTTTTTCTTTCCATTTTTGGCAATTTTAATTCGGGATTTTTCATTTTTTTTATAAAATTTTATTTTTTCAGATAAGTCATTAATTCCATTATAGAAAATAATCTCATTATTATTGAAAAAATCATTCATTTGTGTTTTTTTGTCAATAAATGTAAGTAATCCATTACCCATTAATGAGGCAATTCTATTACTTGAATAATACTTAGTTGGAAGTCCCCTGCTCAAATTTAAGCCCATTTTAGAATTGACTAATGCTTTATAAAAATTATCCCCCCATATTGGCTCTTTATTTTCAAAACCATAAAAATCATAATTAATATTGTCAATTTTTTTTATTAAATTATTTAAGAAGTTTATTCTAGAGTCAGTTTTTCCTTTTTTGAGTTTTGCTCTGTTTACACCGTGACTCATTGCGTAGAAAATATCCTTGGTTGGGTTAAGTTTATAAACATCGAAACACTCAATATTTCTATCAACAGGTACAAAGAAAAAATGTAGGTTTTTAACATTTGTATTTTGTCTTCTAAATATAGATGGATGTGTTGATATAAAATTATGATCAACATTATTTGCATAGTGAGAAATATTTTTTATATTTGTTCTTGAATAATCAAGACTTGGCATAACAGGATCTTCATTCCATTGAGATATAATTAAATTTTTATTTATCGATTTAAACTGATCAATTGTAGAGATTTCAATATTTTTCGTATGTCCAAAAAATAAAAAATCAGGATTATAATTTTTAAAAGTTTCAACTAGAAATTCTTGGAATTTATAATTACTATTTTTAAGAGAAAAATTTCTATTTTGTCTTACAAAATCTCTGTCACTTATTTCTAATACGTCATGTCCATTTCGAATAAACCCATTTGTAAATTTTTTTCCAAGTGAAATATTATATAATCTATGGTTTAGTTTTTGCCCACTATTATAAATGTTTATTATTCTTAATTTATTTCTTATAAAATTTAAATTAAATTTTTGAACACAATTTTCTCTAATGTTGTCAATAAACTTTGAATTGTCTTTGATACGATGTTTAACTTTTTTAAATCCCTCATTTTGAATTTTTTTACGAATTATATCATTTTTAATTAATTTTTTTAGACTCAAGTATAATTCATTAGAGGTTAATTTTTTTAATATAATACAATGATCAGTAGTTTCTGGTAAACCCCCTCTATTTGAAATAATTGTAGCACATGCTCTCGAAGAAGATTCTAAAGCTGTTCTTCCAAAAGGTTCTTCCCAACGTGAAGGGACTACTGCAATTTCAGATTTATTTAAAAAGTTTAATACTTTTTTATGTTTGAGAAAACCAAGCTCAAAATGATTTTCATGATTAATAATAGGTCTGCTTCTGCTCTCATCTCCTATTGAATAAGCTTTCCAGTCTTTGAACTCATTTAAAATTTTTACGACTGCATCTCCGTATATATCATAACCTTTGGACTCATTTAATTTACCTACAAAAGTAATTTTTTTTTCTTTTTTATAAATTTTTTTTTCTTTGTGAATACTTGGGTAAACAACCTCGGTTTTATTAAGTAATTTTTTATCTATATTTTCAAAAAAACGTTTTTGAACCCACTTACTTACAAAAATAATTTTATCAATTTCATTTAATAATTTTAGTCTTTCATTTGAAGATTTTGATCCATTCATTGATAGTGGGTCATTATGAAAATACATAATGTATTTTGTATCAATTTCATTTTTTAAATAATTAAAAACAAGTGGTCTATTATGGATTTCAATTATATCAAAATTTAAATTTCTTGTTTTTTTTATGAAATTTTTACAATACTCATGAGTTGAACTTGAAAATTTTGATTTTAAATTATAAATATTTATATTTATATAATTTTTAGTTAAATAGTCAGTACCATTTGTATTTCCAAAAATAAAATTATTTTCTTTAAACTTTGAAAATTTAAAAAAATCACAAACCCATATTGCTGCTGCTTGAGCTTTTTGAAAAGTATAGTTTTCCTTGTATGGTAAGATAGTTGCTATTTTAAGATCTAGACTCATTATAATCTTGTAATATAGATAATCGTTTTTTTCTATTTTTTTTAAGCTGATATTCGAATTTTAAAGCCTTAGATTTAATTAAAAATAATTTTTTATAAATAATAACCCAGTTATACCCTCTTGTAGATTTGGCACCTCGTCCTGAGTTATGTTTTAATAATCTTTTTTTATAATTAGTACTATATCCTACATAGGTTTTTGTATTTTCATGAGAAATGCTTTTAAGCATGTATACATAATGTGGCATCGTTAATGGCGGTCCCTGGGGGAATCGAACCCCCCTTTGCAGGATGAAAACCAGCTGTCCTAACCGATAGACGAAGGGACCATTTTGTGATCTTTTATTTTAAAAGTCGTTATTTATCAAGCCAAATTAAATTATATAACAATATCCTTAACATTGAGTTGTAACGTTTTTTTACCATTCCAATTATTTAAGTAAATTTGACCTATTAAATTAATTTCTTTCTTATATGACAATAAATAATTACCAACATTTGATTTAGCAGAATTAAAGCAAATAGTATTAATTGATTTGCCATTCTTATGCCTAACAATAGCTGATATGTGTTTATTATTTAAGATTGAAGATTTAATAATTTTTAAACCTTTGAAGATAAAAATTGGCATTCTGTTGCCATTACCATATGGAGATAATTTTTGAATTTCAGTATAAAATTTCATATTAAATGCTGTGGTCGAAAGTTCACAGTCATAAAAACTAGATAAATCATCTTTGGACAGAGATTTATTATAATAATTTAAAATAAAATTTTCTAAGGTAGTAACTTTGCTTTTTTTAATTGTAAATCCTGCTGCAAAATTATGACCTCCGCCACTAATTATTATTTTTTTATCTCTTAACATTTTAATTACATTTCCAATATTAAAATTTTTTGTAGATCTACAAGATCCTTTTAAAATATTATTGCTATTTGTAATTACTATAGATGGTTTATTAAAATGATCTTTAAGTCTTGCTGCTAATATTCCTATTATACCTTCATTAATATTACTTTTATAGTAAACAATAACTTTTTTTTTATTATTTTCTATTTTTTTTAAATCAATTTCATTTAAAGCTATTGTCTCAATTTTTTTTCTTTTTTCGTTTAATTTAATTAATTGGATGCATCTTGATCTTACTAAATCAATATCATCCGATGATAGTAATTCTACAGCATAATTTGATTTTCCTAATCTACCACCAGAATTAATAATAGGGCCTATTAAAAAACCAAGATTATTTATATTAATAATTTTATCTACCTTACATAATTCATAAAGGATGTTTATTGCCAAATTATTTTTTATATTAAAATCATTTATTACGTTTAAAGCAATTATTCGATTTAATTTTCTTAAAGGCATTACGTCACAAACTGTTGCCAAAAGAACATAAATAAGAAAATTTGATAAATTAAAATTTATTTTATGTTTTTTAATTAAATTGTCTAAAAAAAAATATGTCAGAGATGTAGCACACAAATAATCATAAACTTCATATCCAGTTTTTTTTTTTTGGATTAATTATTGCATTTGATTGTGGAAATGGTGTTTTCATTTCATGATGATCTATAATTAAAGATTTGATTTTATTATCATTTAAAAAATTAATTGAATCGTTGGCTGTTGATCCACAATCAACCATTATGACTAATTTTGGATTCCTTGTTACAAGTTTCTTAAAAAGCTTAATACTTGGACCGTATCCATCTTTTATTCTATCGGGAATATAATAAAAATAAGGTTGATTTATATGATTAAAAAACCTTGCTAATAAAGAAGTAGCTGCTGATCCATCAACGTCATAATCACCCAATATACAGATAGTTTCTTTATTTTTAATTGAATAATTTAATAAATTAATTCCTTTATTAAAATCATCATTATTTTTAAAATTATTAACTACTTTAAAATCATTATTAATATTAAATATTTCTGTATGATCAAATTGTTTTGATATTATTAACCTCGAAAGAATATCACTGAAATTAAAATCTTGTTTTATTTTTTCTAAAGAATTTTTACTTACTTTTTTTTCAAACCAATTGTTACCTGAAACAGATATCATTCATTTATAGAATTTGTTTTTACAATTACTTTTTTGAAATTTGAGCTTTTATGTGTAACAAGAGTTTCAGATTTATATTCTTCATTATTTAATTTAATGCCTTTTAAAAAATCATTATTTGTAATTGCTGTAGCACAAAAAATTGTGTCACCTTTAACAATATCATTCAATTCAAATTTCTTATCTACATCATCTATCCCCATAGATTTTGCATTTAAAATATCTTTTTCATTATCAAAAATAAATCTTCCTTGAAAATGACAATTGTATGCATCTAATGCAGATGCCGCAAGAACTCCTTCTGGACCACCCCCGATACCTAAAAATAAATCAACATTATATTTTGGGTCAGAAACGTATAGCGCACCCAATACATCACCATCAGTTATTAATTTCAAGTTAACATTTAATTCTTTTAATTTATCTATAATTTTTTTATGTCTCGGTCGATCTAATATACAAACGGTAATAGAAGAATAATTTTTATCTTTATACTCAGATAGATTTTTTATATTTTTTTCTATAGAATAATCTAAATCAATAATTCCTTTATCAATTTTACTAGTGGCAATTTTATTCATATATGTTTCTGGTGCATTAAGTAAATTTCCTTTTTCAGATACAGCTAAAGCTGTTATAGCTCCTGGTAAATTATAAGCAGCAAAGTTAGTACCCTCTAAGGGATCAACAGCTATATCAAAGCTGGGGCCTTTTTTAGTACCAAGAATTTCACCAGTATACAACATCGGTGCTTCGTCCAAACTTCCTTCACCTATTACGATTTCACCATTCATATCAATTTTATTTAATTCAACCCTCATTGAATCAACTGCAGCTCTATCAGCTTCAATTTTGTTTTTTTTCCCTACAAGATAAGTTGATGCTAAGGCTGCTTTTGATGTAACGGTAACAAATTGATCAATAAATTTTTTATCTATTGTCATCAAATTTTTTCATCAATTAAAATATCCTCTTTTAGTTTTGTTTCAAATTCTCTTAGTCGTTTGTAAACACTTGCTAACTCAATAATAGTTGGCCATGCTTTTAATATATATTGCATTGATCCTTCTACTCTACCAAAAGCTCTAATTATTTGTTGCATGGTACCTAATGTTACAGCACCAGCAACTATAGCTGGAGCCAAAAATACATAGGCCGAAAGTACATTTGCTTGAAGGTAAGCTATTCTACCAATATTAAAATATAAATATCTTATGTAGCTTAAAAAATGTATTTCTCTAACACCATTGAAAAGTTCTTCAATAGTTTTTGGTCTTATTGATCCATCATCCTCAGCTATTACTAAGATTTTTCTATAAGCTGCTTCTTTTTTTTGCAGATCATATTCAACACCTACTAACCTAAGAATTAAACCTAGAACAATTAAAAAAATTGTACCGCCAACTGACCATATCAAAGCTCCAACAATCAAACCATAATCCCAGTCACCAAAGAAAAATATTGGAATACTAATACTTAAACCAAATAAAATAGGCATAAACTCAACTAAAATCATTAAAGCTTCAATCAAACTTGTTCCAAGCGATTCCATAATTCTAGAGAATTTAATAGTGTCTTCTTGAACTCGTTGCGACGCTCCCTCAATTTTACGAGCCTTATCGTAAACACTATGATACCATTGTACCATGGCAGTTCTCCATCTAAACAAGTAATGAGATGTGAAGTAACTTACAACAACAGCTACCCCAACATAAATTGCTGCAAGAGTTATAAAAGATAATAAGCTTGACCAATACTCTTCAATTGTAATTGCATTTGGAGCTCCTAATGCTTTTTGAATCATATCGTAAAATTCACCAAACCACTCATTAATTTTTACATCAATTTTTACTTGTATCCAAAGAGACGTAAGAATTATAAGTGATCCAGCCCAGGACCATAAAAACCAGTGTTTTTGTGTAAAAAATTTAAACATTAATTATTTTAAAAAATTATCAGCATATGATTTTTTAACCATTTTTCTTTTTTTGGGTTCAATAATTTCAAAATCTATTTTTTTTCTTTTAGCATAGTTTATTGCAGACTCTTTAGATAAAAATTCTAATTTTAATTCAGATAATGTGTCTGAGGAACTTTCCCAGCCCATTAGTGGATTTATAGTTGGATTTTTTGTTTTAAACTCTAAAATCCACTTATTATTTTTTGACTTACCAGACTGCATTGGATTTTTGTTAGGTATATATATTAAAGCTTTTTTCATAGTTAGATGGTCGGAGTGGCAGGATTTGAACCTGCGACCCTCTGGTCCCAAACTCAACGTCCTAAATCAAACCGATTTGTTGTTTATCAATCATTATAGATTATTTTCAAGGAAAAAAATGACGTAAAAAGTGGTCATATGTGTTCAGTAATAATCAGTACTATTCAAGATGTGACGTAAAAAAACCCCCATAAAAACGTTATATCTTCGCGCACATGGTTTCCCACTATGCGCGCTTAGAAATCATTTTTTTCTTTTGTCTCTTTTAATTTCTAAAAGATTTTTAACAATCTCTTCATGACTTAAACCATCATTTATTGCTCTATAGTATTTTTGCGATGTAAGTTTATATTTTTTTCTAAATTCTATTGGAAGAAATATTTCTCCATCTATAATTATTTTACTTTGTAGAGACGGTTTTATTAATTGTTTGTAAGTAATTTTATTATCTTTTGTTACTCTCTGGACCAATAATGAATAGTTTAAACCTGTATCTTCAGAAATATGTTGTAGATTTTTTTTTATTCCATTTACTTTAAATACATACTTACTTTGAGAAACTTTTCCATCATAACTTACTTTTATACCTTTTCTTCCTTCTGAAAGATTTCTTTTATGTTCTTCTGTTAATTTTTTGCCTATCTGTGACTTAGACATTTTTTTTCTTATGTAATAATTTAGCTTTTTTCCTTTATTAGGATTAATTCTTGTTTGATTATAATTTGTTAAATCTGGCCTCTTCCATAAACCTGTAGGCATAGGTTTCATTGATTTATAATCAATGAATTTACTTGTATCCCCTCCATCACCCTCTTCATCTCTCAAATTTGCCCACTTTCTTGATTTAGCAACATTGTATTTCTTAGAAGCTTTTTTTCCTGCTTCTACTAATTTTTCTTTTGACTTAAATCTTCCAATAATTTTTGTTGAGATATCATTTCCATGAACATTTAAATGTCTTAACCATCTAGTTCCTGAACCTAAATATTTAATTGGATCTTTCTTCTTTGTCTGACACAAGTATTTTAATCCAGTCTTATTATGGGTCTTTATGCAAAGATAATACATATTGATATAATATGAGGATAATACATGACGTAAAGTTTTTAAAAAAGTGACGTAAAAAAATTTTTAAACTTTTAAAAAGTAAGTAAATACTGGTCGGAGTGGCAGGATTCGAACCTGCGACCCTCTGGTCCCAAACCAGATGCGCTACCAGGCTGCGCTACACTCCGATCCGAGTACTAATA